>ENA-OOZR01000003-OOZR01000003.1-human-gut-metagenome-genome-assembly--contig:-NODE-3-length-285509-cov-5.982228_pt1 | contig 285509 bp, 205 predicted proteins | sample MGYA00241045_ERZ501406 | MGnify/ENA primary metagenome ERZ501406 (study PRJEB25962, sample SAMEA2042920) | human gut metagenome | biome: human gut; feature: human-associated habitat; material: faeces...
AACCTGACAACCTGCAAAAGACGTTAACAATGTTAATTGAAGAAAGGTATAAGGAGGAAGATACCGGTTCAGACGGCGTAAACTCACTTCCGAAACTTAAGTTATCTTATTCAGCCGGTGTCTGTTTTTTCTTATTAAAGCAAGCAAATTGGAAATAAAGAAATAAAGAATTTACCACCAAATTTGAAGAAGAACCATCTTTTGCAGGAGATGGTATTTCAAATCAGGAGCGTGAATACGTAGGGTTACGCAAGAGGGCAAGCGTTTCAGGTATCCGCAACAACGATACGGCATATTTTCAGCTGCTTGCATACGTTTCCCGAAATTATCATGTACCTTTGTACTCCCGTTTATAGAATTACTTGATTATGAACCTGAATACTCCGGTAGAGATTCCATCTGGATTCACCCCCATCAGCCATGCCCAGCAACTGCTGATTATGGGTTCCTGCTTTGCAGAGAACATCGGTACCCTGCTTGCTGAAAATAAATTCCGGATCGATATCAATCCATTCGGTATCTTATATAATCCACGATCCATCTCAATGGCTTTGCGCGAAATCATCAGCCAAAAGCAATACAAAGCATCCGATCTGTTTCTGCATCGTGAATGTTGGCACAGCCCGATGCATCACGGCTCTTTCTCCGCCGCCACCCTTGCAGACACCTTACGGAATATCCAATCCCGTGTGGAACAGGCACATAAAGAGCTGAAACAACTTGACCGGCTTATGCTGACCTTCGGCACCGCATACGTATACGAACAAAAAGAGACAGGAAAGGTAGTGGCCAACTGTCACAAATTGCCTGAAAAGAATTTTATACGCCGCCGCCTTGAGATAGACGAGATAGTAGAAGACTATACCCTGCTATTGGACGAATTGATCTCTTTGAATCCTCAACTAAAGATCTTGTTCACAGTCAGCCCCATTCGCCACATACGAGACGGAATGCATGCCAACCAACTCAGTAAAAGCGTGCTGCTGCTTGCCATCGACCGACTGATGCAACGTTATCCACAGGTCACTTGCTACTTTCCTTCTTATGAAATAGTATTGGATGAACTTCGGGACTATCGCTTCTATGCAGATGACATGGTACACCCATCCACGTTGACCGTCAATTATCTATGGGAGCGTTTTTCGGAGACTTTCTTCACCCCCGAAACCCAAAGCCTAATCAAAGAGTGTGAAACGATACGAAAAGCGATTGCGCACAAACCTTTCCATCCCGAGTCGGAAGAGCATAAAAGATTTTTAGGACAAATTGTGTTAAAAATAGAACGACTTAACGGAAAATACCCGTACTTAGATTTCGAAAAAGAAACAAACATGTGCCGATTGGCGCTTCAATAAATGTGCAAATATGCCAATGCTTTAATATTATGTCATATACAATTGAATCAATCGTTGAAAAAATAGGTGCACGGCGTCTGGGAAACAAGCCTGCTGCCATCGACTGGCTACTGACTGACAGCCGTTCGTTATGCTTTCCGGAAGAGACCCTCTTTTTTGCCATTCCCACCAAAAGGAACAACGGCGCACGCTACATCCCTGACCTTTATGAACGGGGAGTGCGCAATTTTGTAGTCACAAGCGAAGATTTCAAAGGGCTCACCATGGACAGTGAGCAACTAAAAGTGACAATGGCTCAGGAATGCAATTTCCTTATTGTCCCCAATACTTTAAAAGCACTTCAGAAATTGGCCGAACAACACCGTGGTTCCTTCCAGATTCCGGTAGTCGCCATTACGGGCAGCAATGGAAAGACCATTGTAAAAGAATGGCTTCACCAATTGCTCAGCCCCGACCGGGTTATCGTGCGTTCACCGCGCAGCTACAATTCGCAAATCGGTGTCCCGCTGTCAGTCTGGCAAATGAACGAGGAATCCGAACTGGGCATTTTCGAAGCCGGCATTTCGGAAATGGGCGAAATGCGTCCGTTACAGAATATGATTAAGCCGACAATAGGCATCCTGACCAACATTGGCGGAGCACATCAGGAAAACTTCTTTTCACTGCAAGAGAAGTGCATGGAAAAACTAAGCCTGTTTAAAGATTGCGACGTAGTCATTTACAATGGCGACAACGAAATGATAAGCAACTGCGTAGGAAAGTCAATGCTGACTGCCCGTGAAATCGCATGGAGCATGAGGGATATCGAACGTCCGCTCTATATCAGCAGGGTTGAGAAGAAAGAAGATCATACCGTCATCTCCTACCGCTATCTGGAGATGGACAATACATTCTGTATTCCCTTTATCGATGATGCTTCCATAGAGAACTCACTGAACTGCCTCGCTGCCTGCCTGTACCTGATGGTACCGGCCGACCAGATCACCGAACGAATGGCCCGGCTCGAACCTGTAGCGATGCGCCTTGAAGTAAAAGACGGAAAGAACAACTGTATCTTGATCAATGACAGTTATAATTCGGACCTTGCTTCGCTGGATATCGCTCTCGACTTTCTTTACCGGCGTTCGCAGTCAAAAGGCCTAAAGCGCACTTTGATCCTTTCGGATATCCTGGAAACCGGACAAAGCACGACAACACTCTACCGCAAAGTGGCACAACTGGTTCACAGCCGCGGCATTGAAAAGATTATCGGTGTAGGTGCCGAAATATCCTCATGCGCATCAAAGTTTGATATAGAAAAATATTTCTTCCCCGATACCAAGGCACTTCTGGCATCAGATGTAATTAAGAAACTCAGAAATGAAATCATCCTGATAAAAGGCTCCCGCAACTTCGGTTTCGACCTCGTTTCGGAAGAACTGGAACTGAAAGTACACGAAACCATCCTGGAAGTAAACCTGGGAGCTATGGTAGCCAACCTGAATCACTACCGCTCGATGCTCAAACCGGAAACTAAAATGGTGTGCATGGTGAAAGCGTCTGCTTATGGAGCAGGTTCGTACGAAATAGCCAAAACCCTTCAGGAACATCACGCTGACTATCTGGCAGTGGCCGTAGCCGATGAAGGTTCCGACCTTCGCAAAGCAGGAATCACAGCCTCCATTATCATCATGGATCCCGAACTGACCGCTTTCAAAACCATGTTCGACTATAAACTGGAACCGGAAGTATACAATTTCCATTTACTCGACGCATTGATAAAAGCCGCCGAAAAAGAAGGTATCACCAACTTCCCCATTCACGTAAAACTGGATACGGGTATGCACCGATTGGGATTCGAAGAGAAAGACATCCCGCAACTGATTCGCCGGTTAAAGAACCAGAATGCACTGATTCCCCGCTCTGTCTTTTCCCATTTCGTAGGCAGTGATTCTGCCCAGTTCGACGCTTTTACCCGGCAGCAAATAGAACGATATGAAAAGATGTCAAAGGAACTGCAAGATGTATTCCCGCACAAAATACTGCGCCATATCTGCAACACAGCCGGTATCGAACGCTTCCCCGGTGCACAGTTCGACATGGTTCGTCTTGGCATCGGATTGTATGGAATCAGTCCGATCGATAACTCAATCATCAACAACGTGAGTACCTTGAAAACAACGATTCTCCAAATACGGGACGTGGCGGAAGAAGATACTGTAGGTTATAGCCGCAAAGGGCATCTGATACGCCCCTCACGTATCGCTGCTATACCCATCGGATATGCCGACGGCCTGAACCGCCATTTGGGATGCGGACATGGCTATTGCCTTGTCAATGGCAAAAAAGCCCCATACGTAGGAAATATCTGCATGGATGTGTGCATGATCGACGTAACGGATATTGATTGTAGAGAAGGTGATCAAGCTATCATCTTCGGTGACGAATTACCGATTACCGTCTTATCGGATGCGCTCGAAACCATCCCTTATGAAGTATTGACAGGCATTTCAACCCGGGTCAAGAGAGTATATTATCAAGATTAACTCCAAAAGATTCAGTCGGAAAAGTGAAAAGTAACGGACATTAACCTCCTTCAGCTTTTCACTTTTCGTTTTTATGAGCCTGGTTTTCGCTTTTATGATTCTGCCTTTCTTTTTTCATTCAAAATAGTCTATCTTTGCACACAAACTAATACAATACCGTTATGACAAACCTTTTTTTATTAGGATTCATGCCCAGTGGTTCCGAATGGATTATCATCCTGTTGGTTATACTCTTGCTTTTTGGTGGTAAAAAGATTCCCGAACTGATGCGCGGGCTCGGCAAAGGAGTGAAAAGTTTTAAAGAAGGGGTGAATGAAGCCAAAGAGGAAATAAACAAAGCAAAAGAAGAAATCGACGAACCGGAAAACAAAGAAAAGAAAGATAACTGATATCCTGTTTTGTTTCCGTCTCTTACATGAAATGAAAATAGAACGAAAGTAAATTTCAACCGCCTTTCTCTTAATAATGGCAGAAGTTAAAGAACTGACTTTTTGGGATCACCTGGATGAACTGCGCCGGGTGCTGTTTCGAATTATAGGTGTATGGTTTGTTTTGGCTGTAGGCTATTTCATTGCTATGCCCTATCTGTTCGACCATGTCATTCTGGCTCCCTGCCACAACGATTTCATCTTTTACCATCTTCTGCGGGACATCGGACAGGCATTCGACCTTACCGATGACTTCTTTACCCGTGAGTTTAAAGTCAAGCTGGTAAATATCAATCTGGCAGCACCTTTTTTTATCCACATGTCCACCGCTTTCTGGATGTCTGTAGTCACTGCCACACCTTATTTGTTTTTCGAGATATGGCGTTTCATCCGTCCTGCCCTTTACCCTAATGAACGGAAAGGAGTCCGCAAAGCCCTGACCATCGGCACGGTCATGTTTTTTATCGGAGTCCTTTTAGGTTATTTTATGGTCTATCCGCTCACCCTTCGTTTTCTCTCTACCTATCAACTCAGCGCAGAAATAGAGAATCAGATCTCCCTGAACTCTTACATCGACAATTTTATGATGCTGGTGCTCTGCATGGGGCTGGCTTTCGAACTACCTTTGGTAACCTGGTTGCTTTCCTTGCTTGGATTGGTAAACAAATCATTCTTACGAAAATACCGGAGACATGCCATTGTCCTGATTGTCATCGCTGCTGCTGTCATTACTCCAACAGGAGACCCTTTCACACTCAGCATCGTAGCTATTCCCCTCTATCTGCTTTATGAAATGAGCATATTGATGATTAAAGACAAAAACCGCTCGTAGATCCTGGTTACCTACTCTTCTTTGCATATATCAGTCTCTCTCGATACGGCTTCAATATCAAGCCACAATTCATTTATTCCATTATCATACAAGAAAAAAGCATACTTCTTGATTTATACTAACTATACTTTCCATATATTTGCAGTATTCAACACACACATCACATCTTTAATGATGAAAATAAAAAAACGATAAGACAATACGAAATTATGATTAATACTTTAACATCGTTGAGATTCATATTTGCAATAATGGTTTTTGGAGCACATTGCTATGTTATAGACAATGTTTTCAATACCCATTTTTTCAAAGAGGGATTTGTAGGCGTCAGCTTCTTTTTTGTGCTAAGCGGCTTTATTATAGCATATAATTATCAAGAGAAACTGAAAGACAACAAAATAGACAAACGCTCTTTCTGGGTAGCACGCATTGCGCGTATTTATCCTTTACATTGGCTGACATTGTTTATTGCTGCTATTTTAGGAAGTTACGTTATAGCATCGGGAACTTTAGATTGGCTTAAGCATTTCTTAGCTTCGCTCACTTTGACAAATGCTTATATTCCCAAAGCCGACTACTTTTTCTCTTTCAACAGCCCTTCATGGAGTTTATGCTGTGAACAGCTTTTTTACATCTGCTTCCCATTCCTTATACCTTTAGCAAAAAATTACAAGTATTTGCTTTCTGTTTTTGGAATTGTAGCGATACTAATGGTCGTCGGCATGTACTTTACTCCGGAAGATGAAATAAAAGGCTTCTGGTATGTCAATCCAATTACCCGATTTCCGGATTTCATTGTCGGCATGTTACTGTTCCAATTGTATGAACGCTTGAAAAACAAGAATATCACTGCCTTGCAAGGAAGTATCATTGAAATCTCATCTATTATCTTATTTTTAATTTTCTACCTCTATGCCGCCGATATACCTAAAGTATACCGATATTCATGTTATTATTGGCTCCCTGTTGCGGTGATTCTGATTAGTTTTTCACTTCAGAAAGGTATCTTTTCCCGCATTTTATCCAACCGTTTTCTAGTGATAGGGGGAGAAATCAGTTACAGTTTTTATTTGATCCATCTATTTGTCTTATTGACATATTCAGAATGGCAAAAAGAAAATAATCTTCATACGGAATGGTACATTTCCGTCCCGATTCTATTCAGTATCATCATTCTATTAAGCCTGCTTTCTTACTACTATTTTGAGAAGCCTATGAATAAACGAGTAAAAACATTACTAAACAGATAGTTCACAAAACAAGTTGCCTACAGAAACTCCGATATCGAAGTAATGATACTTTCGTACACATTTTCATCCGTCCGCATGAAAATCCGGGAATTATCATGTATTTTTGCTGTATGGAAAATGAGGTAAACGAATCTTTTGAAATCCTGCTTGCAGCTTGTCGGACAGCAGACAGCAATCTGGCGGTGGCTTACAAACAGTTGCGTGATTTGCTCGAACGATTGTGCCGGGCACAAATGCAGGATGAAAGTCTTCAGATGACTGACCTTTCGGCACGGATCAGTTTTGTGTCGGCACGGGCAGGGCTGACAATTGTTGAACAAAACCGATTACACACTTTTCGCCTGACCTCAAACGCTATTCTCAATCGAAAAGAGGAACCTGTACGCGAAAAGTTACTGCGGGATGCCAAGACACTTGCCTTCTTTATACGTAAACTTTACGAAGTCGAGATTCCCGGCGAACTCTACCACTTACTGCCGCGTGCCGACGCAACTTACCTCGTAGCACCTCCGGCTAAAAAGCGAATAGAGCGAATGCGTGTATGCTATCAATATGCCGACGAGCAGTATCTATATGTAACCCCGGTCGATACCATTGCTGACGAATATCTGAGAATACGTTATAATGTGCCGCAGATCAACGAGGAGTTTGCTCAAACCTGCGAAATTTTATGGTGTCATGCACAACTCAACCTACTTGATGTGGCCATTGACGAAACCGGTGTCCTGACTCCTTCGTTCATCGTACTCGAACCGGATTACTTAATCGACATCAGTTCGTTGGCAGAATGTTTTCGTGATTACGGCCATCATCCCGCCAACTATGTACTGGCCCGCCTCCAACCCATCGACAATGCCCGGCCATTATTACTGGGAAACATAGCCAACCTTTTCCTGGACGAATGGATTCATGCAGAAAACGAACCGGACTACAGAGAGTGTATGCAAAAAGCCTTTCGCCGTTACCCGATTGAACTGGCTGCCTGCACCGACCTACGTGACAGAGAGAAGGAACGACAGTTCTTTGACGATTGCAAACTACACTTCGAACATATCCGCGAAGTGGTGACAGACACCTTCCGTGCGCCGGGCTATGAATTGGATAAGACTGATGCAGTGCTCGAGCCCTCGTACATTTGCGAAGCATTGGGACTGCAAGGACGATTGGACTACATGCAGCGTGACATGTCATCGTTTATTGAGATGAAATCGGGGAAAGCAGACGAATTCTCCATCCGTAACAAAGTAGAGCCCAAAGAAAACAATAAAGTACAAATGCTGCTCTACCAGGCAGTGCTGCAATACTCGATGGGAATGGACCATCACCGGGTAAAAGCCTATCTGCTCTACACACGCTACCCTTTACTTTATCCGGCACGTCCGTCGTGGGCCATGGTGCGCCGGATCATCAATCTGCGCAACCGGATCGTATCTGATGAATATGGAATCCAGTTACGAAACAGTGTGGAGTATACCGCCTCCAAACTCCAGGCCGTACGTTCCGACATACTCAACGAACGAGGATTATCCGGTCGGTTTTGGGAACAATATCTCCGCCCGTCCATCGATAATCTATCGCAGAAACTGGCTTCACTTACCCCGCTGGAACAGTCGTACTTCTACGCACTCTATAATTTCATAACCAAAGAGTTGTATACTTCCAAGTCCGGAGACGTCGATTACGAAGGACGTACCGGCTCAGCCGCCCTGTGGCTATCTACCCTGACAGAGAAATGCGAAGCCGGTGAGATTCTTTACGATCTGCGCATCAAAGAGAATCATGCTGCCGATGAACATAAAGCATATATCCTCCTTGAGCAAAGGAAAGAGGGATACGGAGAAAATAAACTATCCCCGGAACCTAACGAAATATCCTCTGAGGTAGAAAAAGGAGCACAGGCCTTGCCTAATTTCCGTCAGGGGGATGCCATTGTACTTTATGAACGCAACCGGAACGAAGATAACGTCACCAATAAGATGGTATTCAAAGGCAATATCGAGTTCATCACAGAAGAAGAGATAGGTATACGCTTGCGTGCCACTCAGCAGAATAGTTCCGTGCTTCCGCCGGACAGCCTCTATGCAATAGAGCACGACACAATGGATACTACCTTCCGGAGCATGTACCAGGCATTATCGGCTTTCGCTTCGGCAACCAAAGAACGGCGTGATCTTTTATTGGCACAACGAATGCCCGAATTCGAGTACGGGCTTGACAAACAGATTCTAACCGCCCCGGACGATTTTACACGGGTCACACTAAAAGCACTGGCTGCCAAAGACTTTTTCCTATTGGTAGGACCGCCGGGAACGGGCAAGACCTCATGCGCCTTGAAAAAAATGGTGGAAACTTTCCATTGCGAAGCGCAGACCCAAATCCTCCTGCTCTCGTATACAAACCGGGCTGTGGACGAAATCTGCAAAGCCATCTCATCCATTCGGCCGGAGGTTGACTTTATTCGTGTCGGCAGTGAGCTGTCTTGTGACGAAGCTTACCGGCATCATCTGATTGAAAACGAACTTTCTCTTTGTACCCGCCGCTCGGAAGTAGCAGAACGCATCGCCCGTTGCCGTATCTTTGTAGGCACAGTTGCTTCCATCTCCGGAAAACCCGAACTGTTCCGCCTGAAGAGATTCGATGTAGCCATTATCGATGAAGCGACCCAAATCCTGGAACCTCAACTATTAGGTATCCTATGTGCCCGGAGCGAAAGTGGAGAGAATGCCGTCGGCAAGTTCATACTGATCGGTGATCATAAACAATTGCCTGCCGTCGTATTGCAAAATACCGAACAATCGGAAATCTACGATGAAGGCTTACGTAGCGCCGGACTGAAAAATCTCAAGGATTCTCTTTTCGAACGCCTCTACCGCACCCTGCAAACCTCTTCCGAGGATCTCTTTCCCGACTCAGCATCGGTATCGGCTCCGAACCATCGCTCCTTCGACATGCTTTGCAAACAAGGACGTATGCATCCGGAAGTAGCTCATTTTGCCAATCAGGCATTTTATGAAGGACGCCTGTTACCGGTGGGATTGCCTCATCAAATGGAAGACAACCAAGATGTGCAACGAATGGTTTTTCTACCTTCCGAACCCGAACCTCAAGGTACATCGGCCAAAGTCAACCATTCAGAAGCACGGATCGTCGCCCGAATCGCAGCCGACGTTTACCAGCAATATGGTGGAACATTCGACGGAATGCGTACTCTGGGTATCATTACTCCCTATCGGAGTCAGATCGCATTAATAAGAAAAGAGATTGTCAAAATGGGTATTCCGGAACTAAACTCCATTTTAGTCGATACGGTAGAAAGGTTTCAAGGCAGCGAACGGGATGTGATAATCTATTCTTTCTGTGTGAACTATCCTTATCAACTCCGTTTCCTTTCCAACCTGACAGAGGAAAACGGAGTATTCATAGATCGAAAACTAAATGTCGCATTGACAAGAGCACGCAAGCAAATGTTCATCACCGGGGTTCCCCAATTATTGGAACAAAACCCGATTTATGACAGTTTGATAAAATTAATAAAACAACAGGAACCGTTATCTTAATTTTGCAGTCCTTAGCTTTTATTCTTTCTTTCTGAACTTCGTTAACACCTCAGTATATTGCAAACCGCTATATTTGCACTACGTTTTTTTCATAGAGATTTAGATTTAAGGTTAGAAGAATTGTGGAAGTCGTGAGACTTCCCTTTTTTTCATCTTAAAGTTTGCTTTCTTTTTGAGCAAAAGCATAAAAAGAAAGTAAACCTAAAAAGCCCCTTCGTGAGAAGAGGCTTTTTTTTATGCTTCCATTCGGCAGATACAGGGTTCGATCATCTCCTTATGGCTTTGAACGGGTCACCGCAGTGAATCTTAATTCACTATAATTATTCCTCCCACACCAGATAGGCCGAAACCAACCAGTGGTTCAATTTATTGCCATCCACAGCCTGAGCTTCGGGAATACTGACTGTAAAAGTATGCTTGCCGGGAGCAAGTGTACCGATAACAGCCTCTTCGGGTACAACATCCGAACCGGGACACCAGTTGGAACGGGATAGGTCTGAAGAAGCCAGAGGTTCTTCCACTTCTTTCTCCGTATATCCTTTCTCACCAATATAAGAAGCCAGGCGCTTAATCAACCAAACACCGGTAGCCGGATTGAAACGACGGAAAGAAGCACAATCATCACGCCAAGGAATGAAGTTGAGCACCTCTTTTCCATCTACAGAAATGATATTGCGTTTTTGCACGAATTCATCCCCGCCGCTATGCCCGCCATGTCCGGTCACTATATATTTTAACCGGATATTTTTGGCACCTTTCGGAACTGTAAAATCAGTAGATACATCTCTCCGGGCAAAGATATCGGGATAACTTTGTCCCATGTAGTAAACTGTATTCATCAACGGCTCCACATGACGTTTGGGAAGTACGTCACAAGCCAGACGACTCTCTTTTACGTCGATATCCGCATTGACCAAATACCCTTCAGAAGTCCATGTATCGATATAAATACCGACATAGGCTTCGCCTTCAAGCAACGGATAAAGATCGGTTATATCTTGTTGCCAGGTGACATTACTTTCCCATTTGGGGATATAGACCGGACGACGTTTACTGCTCAGCGAATCATTATTATTGCTATAGTGTCCTACACCGAACGGAGTCATGAAACGCATCAGCTCCACTGTGGGTAAATAATCCTTTCCGGGAACAATACCTACCATTTTCTCCAGCTTCAAACTATCTACCGAAGGAAACTTCATGCCGTCACGGGCAATAGTCAGTAGGTTAATAGCCGATGATTTAGGCAATACAAAGCAAGAACCCGATTTGTCCCAACGATCTCCATTGGAGGCGAGGGTTACTTTCAGGCTTACCGACACATTTCGTTTGTATTCGGGAAGAGTAATCTTTTTCAGAATGATACGTCCGTTGACCAAATGGTATACGCCCGTACCATCTGCTTCATTATAATTATCAGGATACGTATCGGGAGAGAAACGCACATTCACATTTTCAAAAACCGGAATATGAAGATCGCCTTTAGCGGGCAGATTTTTATGCCCGCCCGCCCATACCGGAACAGAAAGGAATAAAGAAACGAATAAAGAAGTTAATCTGATATTCATAAGAATTTATTTTTTTATTTAGTTACTTTCAATCACTTGTCCCACTCCGCGATAAAGCTTGATAGGGCCGTCCAGCAATACGGCAATCACAGTGATCTGCTCATCCTGTACACGTTCGGGTATATCAATATAGAGGTTTCCGGGCACCTCGCTCCAGTAGTTCTTATTATAAACCTTATATGGCAGCATAGCTCCATTCCCCACTACCCATACACGATTTACCTTATTGACAAGACCTTTCACTTCGATCGGGCCATTAGGCTTATAGGGTAAATAGAGGTAAAGGATGTCACCCGCTTTATTCAGTGTGGTATATCCCTGAAAATGTTCGCACGGGATGCCGGCACGTGTTTCGTAGATAGCTTCTTTATGCTTCTTAGTCCAACGGCCGAATTCTTTCAGAACAGCAATCTGTTCGGCAGGAATAGTTCCATCTTCCTTCGGACCAATATCCAATAGCAGATTCCCTCCCATACTGAGACAATCGACAAAAGTACGCAACAGCATAAACGGAGTCTTATAATTAGTGTCGGCATGCTGATACCCCCATGAATCGTTCATGGTCATACAAAGCTCCCAATACTTGTCGGCTGGACGTACTACAGGAACTCCCTGCTCGGGTGTAGCATAATCGCCATACCCCTGAATACGGGAGTTTACTATAACATTCGGGTTAGTAGAACGCAACAGGTTGATGATACCCTTCGAATCCCAAGCCTCAGCAGTTTGTTCCCAGTCTCCGTCAAACCAGTAAAGATCAGGTTTCCAAGTTTTGTTTAACTCGGAAAGCTGTCCAAAATTAAACTTAACAAACTTAGCCCAACGATCCGGATCGTTTTTGTAACGTACTTCCGTACGGGTTTTGTTGGGATAGTCCGGATGCGACCAGTCAAGCAGCGAATAGTAGAACCCGAGCTTCAGCCCTTGTTTACGTACTTCCTTCACAAAAGGAGCAATCAGGTCACGCCCGGCAGGAGTACTTTTCACAGTACTGAGGTCACCCGCCTTCGTATCCCAAAGAGCTACGCCATCATGATGCTTGGTGGTAATGACCGTATAACGTGCACCACTTTCTTTAATCAGTTTCACCCACTCCTGAGGATTATAGGCCGATGCCGTAAAGCCTTTTTCCTGAGCCATATACTCTTCATAAGGAAGATAGTTATTGAAGAATGACCAGCTCTCTGATACTCCGTTCACGGCATAGATTCCCCAATGGATAAAGATTCCTAACTTGGCCTGGGCAAACCATTCCATTCTTTTCTCTTTCTGAGCAGCAGTTTCTTCAGTAGAAGCAGTTTGGGCTTTCAGCCCGAATCCTAGGAGAAACAAGGCAATAAGGGTAATGATCAATCGGTTGTTTTTCATTTTATCTCAATTATATTTTGTCTCAATTAAGGCAAAGATAAAATATCTATCTTAAAATACAAAATAAAAGGAAGAACATAAAAGCAAGCCGATTCTTCCGGCCTCACCCACCAACCGAGACACATACGGAGTCAGCACTCCAAACAAATCACTAATAATTTACAATTACAATCTTACAAAGAATATATCCCCTGCACATATATTCAGATTCATCCGAAGAAAAAGAGCTATAACAGCCACCTCCTCCCAATTATAGAACAAACATAGTCGTGTGCGAAAACGATAATTATTGTGTTCGATAACGAAATTATTATTCCTTTTAGTGTATTTATCATAAAAAGATCCCTTGAAGCATCAAATTAAATAGCAGTTATTATTGGATAAAATCAAATAATGTGTATTTTTGGTCCGAAATTAAACCTGAAAATTTTAAATCAAATAGTATGAGTACACTCCAAAATGCAATGGGGAAAATGACAAACTACAGATGGACGATTTGCGCCATGTTATTTTTCGCAACAACTATAAACTACCTTGATCGCCAAGTACTATCGCTGACCTGGGACGAATTTATCAAACCCGAATTTCATTGGAACGAGTCACATTATGGCATCATTACTGCTGTCTTTTCTATTGTATATGCCATTTGTATGCTGTTTGCTGGCCGGTTTATCGACTGGATGGGAACAAAGAAAGGTTACCTTTGGTCCATCGGTATATGGTCGGCCGGTGCCTGCCTTCACGCTTTCTGTGGAATTATAACCGAAGAATATGTAGGAATGCATAGCGCAGCCGAACTAATCGCTGCTACCGGTGATGTAGTAGTGGTACTTGCCACCATAAGCATGTATTGTTTTTTAGTCGCACGCTGTATTTTAGCACTCGGTGAAGCCGGCAATTTTCCGGCTGCCATTAAAGTTACCGCCGAATATTTCCCGAAAAAAGACCGAGCTTACGCTACTTCCATTTTTAATGCCGGAGCTTCTATCGGTGCCCTGATTGCCCCTCTCAGCATTCCATTACTGGCTAAAGCCTGGGGATGGGAAATGGCATTCGTCATCATCGGTGCTCTTGGCTTCGTGTGGATGGGATTTTGGGTATTCATGTACACAGCTCCCTCTAAAAACAAATTTGTAAACTCAGCCGAACTCGAATATATCGAGCAAGACAAACATGAAACCTACACAGCAACTGTAAAAGAGAACGAGGAAAAGAAAAGTATGACTTTCCGGCAATGTTTCACCTACAGACAAACCTGGGCATTTGCATTCGGTAAGTTTATGACGGATGGAGTGTGGTGGTTCTTCCTTTTTTGGGCACCTTCTTACCTGAATACCCAGTTCGACATCAAAACCTCCGAAGGATTGGGAAGAGCATTGATCTTTACACTTTACGCTATAACAATGTTATCGATCTATGGAGGGAAACTCCCTACGATCATCATTCATAAAACCGGGCTAAACCCGTATGCCGCACGTATGAGAGCTATGCTGATCTTTGCATTCTTTCCTCTGTTGGTATTACTTGCCCAGCCATTAGGAACCATCTCTCCCTGGTTTCCGGTTATTATGATCGGTATCGGGGGAGCTGCCCACCAATCATGGTCGGCTAATATTTTTTCTACCGTAGGCGATATGTTTCCTAAAAGCGCCATTGCCAGCATCACCGGTATTGGCGGTATGGCAGGAGGAGTAGGTTCTATGATTCTCCAGTATTCAGCCGGCGAGCTGTTTGTACATGCCGACAAAACTCAAATGGTATTTATGGGCTTTGTCGGGAAACCAGCTGGTTATTTCGTTATCTTTTGTATCTGCTCGGTAGCCTACCTGATTGGATGGATCGTTATGAAGGCATTAGTTCCTAAATATAAACCCATTATCCTGAATTAAAAACCAACTTAAAAGAAGGATTAACTTTTAGGAATGAAGTCGAAAGTCTTTCTCAACACAGATCAACAGATTACAGTAACCTACAATGTGCAGATTATCAATCCGGCCGATCTTCTCATAGTGTAATCTGTTAATCTGTGATGAGCTTTCTTTCCTTCAAATTTATTCATTTATTCTCCATATATTTTGAAGGGGGCACACCAAATTGTTCCGTAAAGTGCTTCCTTAATGTCCGGGCATCACTGAATCCTACTTTTTCGGAAATCTCCTGAATGGAGTAACGATTCTCCATAATCAACGAAGCAGCCTTACTCACCCGCACACTCCGGATCATATCGACCACAGATAACTCACTGCGTTGCTTTACCTTCCGGTATAAAGTAGGTTGGCTCATGTGAAGTTGTTCGGCCAACATCTTAACGTTGAAGTTCTCATTAGACAGATTCTTCTCAACCACGTGAATGAGTTTTTGTATAAATTCGTCATCTGCCTCTTCATCTTCAACCGATTCTCGTTTCAACATCAATGCTTTGGTATAAATGCGTTTCAGACGTTCGCGCTGAAGAATCAGGTTCTCTACCTTTGCTTTCAATACTTCCGGATTGAAAGGCTTCATCATATAGTCATCCGCCCCACTATAAGATCCTTGCAATACATCTGCATCTTCTGCCTTGGCCGTCAACATCAGGATAGGAATATGAGCGGTCTCTTGCCGTTCACGTATCTCCCGGCAACAGGCAAACCCATCTTTAACCGGCATCATTACATCCGAGATAATCAGATCGGGTATCTCATTGGTAGCAATCCGGACCCCTTCCTCACCATCAGCCGCTTCAAGTACCGTGTATTTTGTCACAAACAAAGAGCGAATATACTGACGGACATCTACATTATCTTCAACAATCAGCAATGTTTTCTTTGTGACCGGAACTCCTTCTTCCGATTTTTCCTGTACAGATAGAGGTTGAAACTGCGGTTCCGTTTCATGCCCGCGATAATCTACTATTTCATATAAATCACCGGTAAAGTGAGATTTACCTTCCGGTATCAATAATACGAATGTAGAACCTTTTCCCGGCTCACTATCAAGAATGACCTGTCCATGATGCAGATCCATCGTATTTTTCACAATCCGCAGTCCAATGCCTACTTTAGTAGAGAAAGCCGGTGAATTATCACCCGTAATGAAAGAGTCAAAAATGCGCTTCTGAAACTCATCCGGTATTCCCTCACCCGTATCCGATACTGTTATCTGGCAAAAAGGCTTTCCATCCTGTTCCATACGGGTAAGAGTGAGCAATACCTCTCCATTGGGAGAAGTGTATTTAAAAGCATTAGATAGTAGATTTCCGACCGACGAAGTTATTTTCTCCGTATCTATCCATAGGAAAACAGGATCTTCCGGAAGTCTTACCTGAAATGTACATCCTTTTATCCCTGCCATTTGGCGAAAAGACTCTGCTACTTCTCTCACTAGCTCCACAATATCCGCTTCTGACAAACGCAGTTTCACCATCCCGGCCTCTATTTTTTGTACATAGAGCAACTGATCGACCAGTGTATGTAGCGAGGAGCTGTTTTTATACATGGTATATAGCTTGCTATACAGTGGATCGGATGCCTTTATGTGTTCCAATAATTCCTGTAATGGGGCAAGAATCAAGGTTAGCGGCGTACGTAGTTCATGTGCCGCACTTGTAAAAAAGTTCTCACGCTCCATCCGGATTTGTCGCTCTTTCTCACGCTCTAAGTTTACTGACAGAAGTTCATGTTCCATGCGCATTTCACGTTCCATACGCATCTGACGATGTTTGACAAGACGAATCAAATAAGCCACACCACCGGCCAATAACAGTAAAATAAATAATCGGAAAGGCAATGTACGACTCCAATGCGGTAGAATATGTATTTGGAGTGATGTAACCTTTCCATCTTTCCCGTCAGGATAAATATTCTTCACTTCAAATGTATAATCCCCTTCGGGTAAGTTCATATAAGTAGCCTTCTCTCCATCATTAGAAACCAACCAATGCGTCTGATATGGTAATAAGCGGTAATTGTACTTCTGTTGTTCCTCTGCATAAGAAAGATTATTAAAAGATAAAACAAAGTCACGATTTTCATTATTCAAAGTAATCGAACTAGTATATGAAATGCCTTCTGCCAATACAGTCTGCCCATTTATTTTATCCCCAATCCCTACAGGACGACCATCTACCTCAAGTCCAGTAATAAGAACCTGATCTTCATCCAAATGACCACCCACGTCATCCGGATCAAAATAAGTGAGCGATTTATTATTGCCAAAAAATAGTGTATTATCAGCAAGTAATGCCGAACGATTGCTTCCACTTATATAATAATTATAAAAAAGGTGCTGATGCCTACTGTAACGAGAGACTCCCGAATTACTTCCCAACCAAATATGTCCTCGGTTATCTTCGACCAGACATCCTATAAAATTACTACATAATCCATTTCTAGTTGTATAATACTCACGTATTGCATCCTTTTTAGGTGAAAGAATAGCGAAACCATCCATATAACCTACATATACATTACCATCAGAAGATACTAACAAAGAACGAACCGAATTATTTTTGATATTCGCTTTCTTCTCATAGCCTGTCTCTAAAGACATCTCTCCTCTAGAATCAATTTTCAATTTGCAAACTCCTGCATTACTTGTACCTAACCATATAGTTCCGTCCTTCGTGCCGGCAATAGCTCGTATACAAATAGGAGTAGGGTCCTTAAACAAAATCTCAATAGGGATTTTTTTGCAAAATCCAGAATCTATATTCAATTTCCAAACTCCATCATTAGTACCTACCCATAAATTTCGATTAGTATCCCAATATAATGCCCAAATTGACACAGTATTCACTTTACCTCTATCTTGTAAAAAATGTAATCGAAATTGTTTTGTTGCCTCATTATATGAAGTTAATGTTCCATCCCTATTTCCAAACCAAAGTGAACCTCTATTATCATTAATGGCACAAAGAACTGTATTTTTACTTTGAATATCCGGAGTACCAACCCTAGTAAAATTCATTCGTCTTCCTGGTTCAAAAGGTTGCTCACTTTTCATAATCCCTTGATGAAACGTAGCCATCCAAACATATTTTCTATTATCCATGACTATACCACAAATTTCATTATGCCTCTCTTGATGAAATTGGTTATAAAATTGTGACCGTAGATCAGAATAAATCACTCCTCCCCCATTAGTACCTATCCAAACAATCCCACTGGGGTCGTAATACGCTGAAATCATTCTTGTTTCTAAGTTGCGGTGAAGTTGTGAAGCTGTATTATAGTATATTTCTGTCATCATTCTTTTCGGATCATTCTTATCCTGAAATAATAAAGTATACCCACTCCAAGTCACTGCAAGATAACGATTATTATTAATTGGAATAACTTGAAAAACATCTGTATGGGATAGACTGTTTTCTTTATTATTTTCCTTATAAGTAATTCTGTCTATATACCCAGAAGAAACGTAATAACGCAGAATACCGTGTCCAATAGTAGAAACCCATACCACTCCTTTATCATATAATACCGAAGTTGCATCCCAAGTTTTATTTTTCCACAAAGATATCTTTTTAGATTTCTCCGAAGATTCAGGCTGAAACAATAGCAAATTTCCTTGCTGTGTAACCAAACATAACATTTCATGATTATCAGTATAACACATTGCACAGAAATTATCACCAGAATCAATCAAATCTTTATACTGTTTCTCACATTTCAATTTAATCTGAACAACCTCTCCTTTCTCATTTTTAACTTCTTCCTGTGTATATAGATATAATTTATTCCCTGACAGTCCCCAAAAAGAGTTATTATCTATAGGTAATAAGTGAGAGACATGTACAGAACTATAATCCGTTGCATGGACGATCGGTATAAATTTCTCCAGCGACCGAGCAAAACAATATAAAGTATTTCCAGCGATAACTCCCAAATATCGATCTGACATCTCTACAATTTCGGAAACATACATATACGCTGGTGAAGAAGAGAAGTTTTTTATTAATTTACCATCATAACGGCTCAAGCCATTATTAGTACCAAACCACATAAAGCCATCCCGATCTTTGTAGATAGATGTAATAGTATTATCCGCCAGCCCATCCTGCATGGTTAACAGACGAATATCTCTATCAAAAAAAGCATAACCAGAAACGACCGGACAATTACATATAAACAAAACCAATAAAAAGAGATTTAGCTTCTTCATATTAATAATCAATTTATTGCAAAAGAACGAAATAAAGCCTAAACATACAAAAGAGATTCAAAAAAAACATGGTATTGAATTAAACGTGTATGCTGAATGATATAGACATGCCCCTACGTAATCTCTCAATCCCTGTACATTTGCCATGTAATTAAACCTTATGTATAACTTTAAATAAGAAACGAATGAAAAAAATTTCAATCTTATTCATGTTGTTGCTTGGCATTACTACATTATATGCACAGCAATTGAACATTACGGGTACTGTGATTGACAAAAAGCTCAATGAGCCAATCATCGGTGCCACAGTCCAAGTAAAAGGGACGAACAATGGATCCATCACGGACATGGAAGGTAAGTTTTCTCTAAAAAACGTTAGCAAAGGAGGTATACTGACTGTTTCCTACATAGGTTACACCACTCAGTCAATTCCTCTCAATGGTACACAAACATCCTTCAGGATTGAGTTAAGTGAAGATTCAAAAACTCTTGATGAAGTAGTGGTAGTAGGCTTCGGTACTCAGAAAAAAGTAAATCTGACCGGAGCGGTTACAAGTGTAGATACCAAAGCACTAGCATCACGTCCGGTATCACAAGTCGGTCAAGCCCTGCAAGGTGTAGTTCCAGGCTTAAATCTATCGACTCCTGATTTAGGGGGACAGTTGGGACAAACAATGAACGTAAACATCCGTGGAACAGGAACCATTGGTAAAGGATCAAGTGCCTCACCACTTATACTGATTGATGGAATGGAAGGCAATATGAATAATCTGAATCCAGAAGATATTGAAAATATTTCTGTCTTGAAAGATGCTGCTTCTTCTTCCATCTATGGTTCACGTGCTGCATTCGGTGTTATCTTAATCACTACAAAGAAAGGAAAAGCGGGCAAAATGCAAGTGAACTATAACAATAGTTTCCGCTATTCCGGACCAACCAGCCTTCCTAATCAACTTGATTCCTATCGTTTTGCCAATTATTTCAATGATGCAGCCATTAATCAGGGAGGAAGTGTGATCTTTGATGAAGAGACCATTGACCGTATCCAAAAGTATATGGCAGGCGAGATTACAACCACCACCATAGCTAACGGTACCAACTGGCATTTCCACGAAAAAGCAAATGATAACGTAAACTGGTGGAAAAAACATTTTCAATGGGCCTGGTCAAACGAACATAATATCAGTTTAAATGGAGGAACAGAGAAGTTACAATACTATGTTTCAGGGAGCTACTTAAACCAAGATGGTAATCTTCGTTATGGAAATGATAATTATAAACGTTACAACGCAACAGCAAAAGTCAATACCCAAATCAACAAATATGTAGATTTCAACATTAATACCAAATTTGTTCGTTTTGATCTTGACAATCCAGTATATCTTGAGGAAGGTGGACTTCTTTATCATGACATTGCACGTATGTGGCCTATGATGCCTTTTAAAGATCCGAACGGTTATTATATGAGAAATGGAAAACTCAATCAATTGACTGACGGTGGACGTGCCAAAACACATAATGACAATATTTATCTTCAGGGACAATTAGTTATTCATCCGCTAAAAGGATGGAATATCTATGCAGAAGCAGGTATGAGAGTCATCAACCAAAATAAGCAAACCAACCTTAATCCAATCTATGAGCACGACGTAAACGGTAATCCATTAGCATTGGCTTTCAGCGGAAGTTACTCACCAGGATCTTCATTTGCACGTTCAGCATACCACAATAGTAACTTTTATACGACAAGTGTGTACACCGATTACACATTACAAATAAAAGATCATTATTTCAAAGCTTTAGTCGGAATGAATACCGAAGAATATGTATATCGCGAACTTGCCGCACAACGTCCTGACGTGATTAGTAGTCTCATTCCAGAAATTAGTGCAGCAACGGGAGAAGATAAAATCAATAGTTCAAAATACAATGATTGGTCTACAGCCGGGTTCTTCGGACGTCTCAACTACAGTTACAAAGACCGCTACATGGCTGAAGTAAATGTTCGTTACGACGGATCATCCCGCTTTTTAAAAGATCAGCGTTGGAACGTATTTCCTTCTTTCTCTTTGGGATGGAACTTAGCACGTGAATCATTCTTTGAACCAATTAACAACATTATTAATACACTAAAACCCCGCGTATCATGGGGTATGCTCGGTAACCAGAACACAGACTCTTACTATCCGTTCTATTTAACACAAAGTGTAACAGCCAATGGTGGCAATTGGCTAATGGACGGCAGTAGACCAACAACAGCCGGAGTTCCTGGAATGGTCAGCAGTACACTTACATGGGAAAAAATCTATAATACCAATTTAGGCATCGACCTTGGTATGTTCAACAATCGTCTGAACATGACTTTTGAATACTTCATACGTAGAACGAAAGACATGGTAGGTCCTGCAGCCGAAGTCGGTGCAATATTAGGAACTGCTCTGCCAAATACCAATAATGCTGAGTTGAAAAATAAAGGATGGGAACTACAGGCCAATTGGAGAGATAATATTGGAAAAGTTAACTATAATATAGGATTTAACCTTTCTGACAACCGCGCCAAAGTAATTTCATATCCAAACGCTTCTAAAGCCCTATGGGATTCTAATGGAAATACTCTTTATTACAACGGAATGACTATCGGAGAAATTTGGGGGTATGAAACTGAAGGTATTGCCCAAACAGACGCACAGATGACCGAATGGCTGGCTAGCAATGATCAGAGTAAAATAGGTTCAGTTTGGGGTGCAGGTGATATCATGTATCGAGACCTTAATGGTGATGGTATAGTAGACAAAGGAAACAGTACTGCCACAGACCATGGTGATTTAAAGAAAATCGGAAATAGCACTCCACGCCTTCGTTTCGGTTTAAGCTTAGGAGCTGACTGGAAGGGTTTCGATATTCAAATGTTTTTCCAAGGAGTCATGAAACGTGATTTATGGTTGAGCGGACCAATGTTCTGGGGAGCAGATGGAGGAGAATGGCAATCAGTAGGTTTTGACGAACATCTTGATTATTTCCGTCCTGAAAATACAACTTCTATATTCGGAGCAAATTTGAACTCCTACTATCCCAAAGCCTACTTAGGAGACAAAGGAAACAAAAACAAGCAAACTCAAACGCGTTATCTGCAAAATGGTGCTTACATGCGCATGAAAAATTTGCAAATAGGATATACATTCCCCAAAGCTTGGATGAATAAAGCAAAAATTGAAAAGCTCCGCATTTATGTCAGTGGAGAGAATTTATTCACAATCAGTGGTATTGCCGATATGTTCGATCCAGAAGCAACAGCCGGTAACGGATTTAGCAACGGAAAGACTTATCCGCTGTCAAAGACTATTTCATTTGGATTAAATATTACTCTTTAAAAAGCAAGAACAATGAAAAAGAATCTATTATATATTTTTAGTTTAGCAAGTGTTTTATGCTCTTGCAATGACTTTCTCGACAAAGAGCCACTAGATGCCGTACCTACCGACAAATATCTTTTGGCAGAAAGCGATTTAGCAGCCTATTCGGCTAATCTATATGATCAACTTCCATCCCACACTCCAGGCCAATACAGTATGGGAGTATTTGCAACAGACAATAATAGTGACAACCAAGCAGCAAGTAATCCAAACGGTTCATTTGTAAAGGGAGAAACACGTGTGGCTCAAAGTGGAGGTGCTTGGGATTTTGGGAAAATCCGGAATGTCAATTATTTCATCAATAAGGTACGTCCCCGACTGGAAGCCGGTGAACTTAGTGGAGTAGAAGCTAACAATATGCACTATCTGGGAGAAATGTATTTCTTTCGCGCTTATATTTACTTTACTAAATTAGTTGCACTCGGTGATTTCCCTATCTTAAAACATTGGATTTCGGAAGATTATGAAACAGTTAGAGAGGCAAGTAAACGGCGCCCACGCAATGAAGTAGCACGTTTCATCATACAAGATTTAGATTCTGCTTACTATTATATGAAAGCAACCCCACCAATGAGCAATCGCCTAACCAAAGACTGTGCTGCCCTCATGAAAAGTCGTGTGGCATTATTTGAAGGTACTTGGGAAAAATACCACAAAGGGACCGCACGTGTACCAGGAGGTCCGGGATGGCCAGGAGCAAACAAAGATTATTTAAAGGACTTCACTATCAATATTGATTCTGAAATTAAATACTTCCTGACAGAAGCTAAAACTGCCGCTCAAATAGTAGCTGATAAATACACTTTATTTAACGATTATCCGTCGTTATTCAACAGCCAATCATTAGCTAACGCTTCGGAAGTGTTATTGTGGAGAGCCTACGACGCCAGTTTAACTCCGGCAGTCAACCATTTTGTTGTCGGTTACATCCAACGCAATGGAGGTGGAAATACCGGATGGACTCGTAGTATGATGCAAAGTTATTTGATGGAAAATGGCTTGCCGATATACGCAAACAATTCTGGTTATCAAGGAGATAAAACTTATGAAGCAGTTGCAACCAATCGTGATCCACGACTAACTTATAATACTTTATTACCTGGAGATCTCTTATCTGAAGGGGGAAGTAACATTGAATATCTAGTCAAAGGATATGGTTATTATTATCGTGCACCAATTGTACTTGGACAGAACGAAAACAAATGTCCCACCGGCTATTCAGTAAAAAAGGGATTAGCAACAGATGCCGCACAAGGACCTACACTCCCATCAACTACAGCCTGTGTCATATTCCGTGCAGCAGAGGCATACTTGAATTATATGGAAGCTGATTATGAACTGAATAACTCGCTTGATGCCAACAGTTCCAAATACTGGAAAGCTTTACGAAATCGAGCAGGAATGGATACCGATTTTCAAAAAACAATAGACGCTACAGATCTGAGTAAAGAGATCGATTTTGCCCGCTATTCAGGTTCTGAATTTGTTTCAACCACTTTGTATAATATTCGTCGGGAACGTCGCATCGAATTTGCGGCCGAAGGATTACGCCTAAATGATCTGAAACGCTGGCGTGCACTAGACATGATGCAAGGTTATCACGTAGAAGGATTCGATTTATGGAGTGAAAATTATCAACGTTACAAAACTCCTAGCCCAATACCAGTTGCAGACGTCACTCTCTCTGTCATTAATCTGATTGAATCAGGTAACAATAATGCTAATGTATCAGCTAAATCAGAAAGTCAGTACTTACGTCCTTACCGGATCAATACAAACAACATTGCATACAATGGCTATAATTGGAACCAAAATAAATATTTAAATCCAATTGCTTTTGACCACTTCCGTCTGACGACAGCAGAAGAAGGATCAACCGACTATACAACCTCTACGATTTATCAAAATCCAGGATGGAAGATAGAAACGAGCAGTCTCCCTGAAGGAGATTAGTTTTCAGTAGATTAAATATCTTACTCAAGACAAGATCTCCTCCCCCAAAAAAGGAGGAGATCTTATTATTTTCAATAAAAATTGTATTCTACCCAAAAAAGAGTAACTTTACAGCATTATGAAAAATATCATCCCTCAAGCACTGCTTACCATGCCTATTTTGAGCACTGGACTACAAGCACAAGAAAAGCAACCGACTCCCAATCTAGTCTTCATCATGGCCGACCAATATCGTGGAGATGCCATCGGTTGCATCGGTAAAGAACCTGTAAAGACTCCCCACCTGGACAAGCTTGCCTCCGAAGGAATTAACTTCACCAATGCTATCAGTAGTTATCCGGTATCATCGCCGGCAAGAGGAATGCTAATGACCGGTATGTATCCCATTGGCAGTAAAGTAACCGGGAACTGTAACTCCGAAACCGCTCCTTACGGAGTGGAACTTTCCCAAAACGCCCGCTGTTGGAGCGATGTGCTTAAAGATCAGGGATACAATATGGGATACATCGGAAAGTGGCATCTGGATGCACCCTACAAGCCCTATGTAGACACTTACAATAATCGCGGGAAAGTGGCATGGAACGAATGGTGTCCACCCGAACGTCGCCACGGTTTCGACCATTGGATAGCTTATGGAACATATGATTACCATTTGAAACCGATGTACTGGAATACCACTGCTCCACGAGACAGCTTCTATTATGTCAACCAATGGGGTCCGGAATACGAGGCAAGCAAAGCTATCGAATACATCAACGGACAGAAAGACCAAAAACAACCGTTTGCATTGGTGGTATCGATGAATCCTCCACACACGGGATATGAATTGGTGCCGGACCGATATAAAGAGATATACAAAGATCTGGATGTAGAGGCGCTTTGCAAAGGACGTCCCGATATCCCGGCCAAAGGTACGGAAATGGGAGACTACTTCCGAAATAACATCCGGAACTATTATGCCTGCATCACCGGTGTAGACGAAAATGTAGGGCGAATCATCGAGGCCCTTAAACAAAATAATTTATTTGATAATACGATCGTGGTCTTTACCTCTGACCATGGAATCTGTATGGGTGCTCACGAAAATGCCGGAAAAGATATCTTCTATGAAGAGTCTATGCGTATCCCCATGATTCTATCTTGGCCGGATCAAATAAAACCACGTAAAAGCGACCCGTTGATGATTGCTTTTGCCGACCTATACCCCACACTCCTGTCAATGATGGGATTCAGTAAAGAAATCCCGGAAACAGTACAGACATTCGACCTGTCCAATGAAGTACTGACCGGAAAAAACAAAAAAGATCTTGTACAACCATACTATTTCGTAAAATTCGATAACCATGCAACAGGTTATCGCGGACTCCGTACCGACCGATATACATATGCCGTACACGCAACAGACGGAAAGATCGATAATGTCATTCTTTTCGACCGTACCAATGATCCTCATGAAATGAATAACATTGCCAACCAACAATTGAAACTTACCCATACATTTAACCGGCAACTGAAAACATGGCTTGAAAAGACCAATGACCCATTTGCCCAATATATAAAACTTAAATAATCATGAACAGAATCAACACCACCCTACTCTTACTTTTTTGCTCAGTCTATTGCTTGGCGCAACAGGCTACTATCCCCGTTCCCAAGCCCTTTCAGTTGAAATGGCATCAAGCGGAAATGGGAGCCGTATTCCATTATGATCTGCATGTGTTCGACGGAGTACGCTACGGACAAGGCAACAACCGCATCAATCCGATAGAAGATTACAACATATTCAACCCTACGGAACTAAACACAGACCAGTGGGTGCTGGCAGCCAAAGCAGCCGGATGTAAGTTTGCCGTACTGACTGCCACTCATGAAACCGGTTTCGGTCTCTGGCAGAGTGACGTAAATCCTTATTGCCTCAAAGCCGTAAAATGGAGAGACGGCAAAGGGGATATCGTCCGTGACTTTGTCAACTCTTGCCGCAAATACGGCTTACAACCGGGTATCTACATCGGTATCCGGTGGAATTCTCTTTTGGGCATACATAACTTTAAGGCAGAAGGAGAAGGAGAATTTGCTCACAACCGGCAAGCATGGTACAAACGACTGTGTGAAAAGATGGTGACCGAACTTTGTACCCGTTATGGAGATCTATACATGATTTGGTTTGACGGCGGCGCCGATGATCCTCGTGGAGACGGACCGGACGTAGAGCCTATTGTGAATAAATATCAGCCTAATTGCCTGTTCTATCATAATATAGATCGTGCAGATTTCCGTTGGGGTGGTTCCGAGACCGGTACCGTAGGTTATCCCTGCTGGTCCACCTTCCCCGCTCCCTGTTCACATCACAAACGGATAGAAAGCAATGTCGATCAAATCGAACTGTTGAAGCATGGCGACAAAGATGGAAAATACTGGGTACCGGCCATGGCAGATACTCCTTTACGTGGAGCCAACGGACGTCACGAATGGTTCTGGGAACCGGATGACGAAAACAACATCTATCCATTGAACGAACTAATGGATAAATATGAAAAATCAGTAGGACGGAACGCTACCCTGATTTTAGGCCTGACACCCGACCCGAACGGATTAATACCTACAGGAGACGAACAACGCCTGAAAGAATTCGGTACAGAAATCAATCGTCGCTTCTCTTCTCCATTAGCCCAGATATCGGGACAGAAAAAAAGTTTGACCTTGAAACTGGACAAAAAGCAACCGGTAAACTACTGCATCATTCAAGAAAACATACAGAACGGAGAACGTATCCGCCAATATAAAGTAGAAGCCAAGGTAAATGGAAAGTGGCAAACAGTTTGTTCCGGAGAATCTGTCGGACACAAACGCATCGAAAAATTCGATCCGGTAGAAGCTACGGCATTACGGCTAACCGTACTGCAATCCATTGCATTACCCGATATTATCAATTTCAGTGCTTTTTCTGTCAACTAATTCATACGCATGAAAAGATATTTCATCATAAGTTTGCTTACTTTGGCAAGTACGGTCGCTCCTTTGACGGCTGTATTTGCCCAAAGTTCTTTTATCTACGAAAAAGGTAAATCGTTTAAAGATGTAAACGCCTCTCCAATGCCTCAGACCATCCGCCTGGACAGAACGGCAGAACCGGTCATTTATGAGAATGCAGTTCCTGAGAATGCAACCACTATATGCTACCGCATCCAACTGCCGTCTTATGTACGGGGGACATTCTTCAGTCGGGATTCCCGCCCCGGAGATTACGAATGGCCCAACAATACCAATCGTCTCTTACCTTGGATGTTCAATCATCTGACAGACCTTACCCGGGACGACTATCCGGGTATTCCTTCCAACGCACGTCCTTCTACACTGGGAGACGCTTTATTGTTGCAACTGACCGATGGAAGCTATCTATTCACCAAAGCAATAGCGGGTGATAACAGCCTCAGCTGGTTTCAGGTAAATACCGACGGCTCGCTCAATTTATATGTATCGACATTGGGAACCGACCGGCTCGAACACAAAGTACCTGTAGCACTGGTTCAAAGTGCCGGCAACATCTATCAGGTATTCCAGCAGGCTTACGAAACCCTGATATCCGACCGGAACGTATCGGCCCTGCAAAAGCGCACGGAAAAGAACTATTTTGAGGCTCTGAACTATCTGGGATGGTGTACTTGGGAACATTACCATTTCGATATTGATGAAACAAAAATCCTGAATGACCTGGATGCCATCGAAACCTCCGGAGTTCCTGTACGTTACGTACTGATCGACGATGGTCACCTGGCCAACAAGAATCGTCAACTGACAAGTTTTACCCCCGATCCCCAACGTTTCCCGAACGGATGGGCTCCGATCATGGCACACAAAAACAAAGATAAAATACGTTGGATAGGATTGTGGTATGCCCTCTCCGGATATTGGATGGGAATCTCCCCCGATAATGATTTTCCAACCCATGTAAAAAACAGCCTCTATTCTTTCAATGGAAGTCTTTTGCCCGGTAAAAGCACCCCGAATATCGACACGTTCTACCAGTATTATGTTCACTCTCTGAAAACCCATGGATTCGATTTTCTTAAAGTAGACAATCAGGCATTCACCTTACCACTTTACATGGGCTCTACTGAAGTCGTACGTCAGGCGAAAGAGTGTAATCTGGCATTGGAAAAGCAAACTCACGCACAGCAGGTGGGACTGATGAACTGCATGGCTCAAAACGTACTTAACACGGACCACACCCTGCATAGCGGAGTTGCCCGTGTCAGCATTGACTATAAGAAATACAATGAGAACATGGCAAAGTCGCATCTCTTCCAGTCATACACCAACACATTACTGCAAGGGCAAACCGTATGGCCGGATCACGATATGTTTCATTCCAGCGATACGATCTGTGGCAGTTTGATGGCTCGTTCCAAGGCTATTTCAGGCGGCCCGGTCTACCTGTCCGATTCTCCGAAAGAATTTGTAAAAGAGAATATTTTCCCACTGATCGATAAAGAGGGCAAAATATTCCGCCCGGAAGCCCCTGCCATTCCGACCCCGGAATCGGTACTGACCAATCCACTGCAAGACGGAAAGGCATACCGGGTATTCGCTCCTACCGGTGACGAGGCTGTATCCGTCATTTGTTATAACCTCAACACCTCACCCAAACACCGGAAAGTAACCGCCGAAATAGACCCGAAGGATTATCTGTTACGCGAAACACTGACCGGCAAACCAACACCTCAACAAAAACGAGTGATTCTATTCGATTGGAATAATCGGACAGCCACTGAACTGACCGGTAAACAGACTGTAGAACTGGATGGCTTTACCGACCGTCTATTCCATCTCTGTCCGATCCATGACGGATGGGCCGTTATCGGGATACAGGAAAAATATCTGTCACCTGCGGCCGTCCGGATTCTATCTTCGACACCGGACAAATTGGTTCTCAATGTATTTTCTCCGGGAACTCTGAAAATATGGACAGAGAACTCCGGAAAACAAGAACTGAGAAACATTCAGGTAAAGGAAACCGGAAAAATGACCATCAGAAAATAATCCTCTAATATATAATTACGATGAATAAGAAAATAATTATCCCCCTCGCACTGGCTCCATTGGCTGCCCCGGCTCTGCAAGCCCAGCACCAGCAGCCGAACGGACGTACGGACACACGCCCCAACATCATTCTCTTCATGGTAGACGACATGGGCTGGCAAGATACATCCCTGCCTTTCTGGACCCAAAAGACACACTACAACGAGGTATACGAAACTCCTAATATGGAGCGCCTTGCCAAACAAGGTATGATGTTCACCCAAGCCTATGCCAGCAGTATCAGTTCGCCCACCCGCTGTAGCCTGATTACAGGAACTAACGCCGCGCGTCACCGGGTAACCAACTGGACATATCCCAAAGGCCAGCAAACAGACCGCCCGAGCGATGTATTCAATGTAGCGGACTGGAATGTAAACGGGGTTTGCCAGGTTCCCAATATCGACCACACGTTTCAGGCAACCTCACTGGCAGAAATCCTGAAAGACAATGGCTACCACACGATTCATTGTGGGAAAGCACATTTCGGCGCCGTCAACACTCCGGGAGAAAGTCCTTATCACATGGGCTTTGAAGTCAACATAGCCGGACATGCAGGAGGCGGATTGGCAAGCTACCTGGGTGAAAATAATTACGGAAACCGGACGGACGGTAAACCGAATCCCTGGTTTGCCGTTCCGGGATTAGAGAAATACTGGGGAACCGATACTTTCGTCAGTGAAGCTCTGACGCTCGAAGCTATCAAAGCACTCGATCATGCCAAAGAATACAATCAGCCTTTCTTCCTCTACATGGCTCACTACGCTATCCATGTTCCGATCGATAAAGACAAACGCTTCTATCAAAAATATATCAATAAAGGATTGACTCCCAAAGAAGCTGCTTATGCGGCCCTGATCGAAGGTATGGACAAAAGTCTGGGTGACCTGATGGACTGGCTGGATAAAAACGGAGAAGCAGACAATACCATCGTCATCTTTATGAGCGACAACGGCGGTCTGTCGAGCGAACCGGAATGGCGTGACGGAAAACTGCACACGCAGAACTCTCCTCTCAACAGTGGGAAAGGATCGGCTTACGAAGGCGGTGTACGCGAACCGATGATCGTCCGCTGGCCGGGAGTTGTAAAACCGGATACCAAATGTGATAAATATTTAATTATCGAGGACTTCTATCCGACCATACTCGAGATGGCACAAATCAAACATTATAAGACGGTACAGCCGATCGATGGAATTAGTTTTATGCCTCTGCTGACGCATACCGGTGATCCGTCCAAAGGACGCAGCCTGCACTGGAACTTCCCTAATCATTGGGGAAACGACGGTCCCGGCATCGGCCCGACTTGTACCGTACGCAAAGGTGACTGGAAGTTGATTTACTACTATGACAGCGGTAAAAAAGAGTTGTTCAATATTCCGGAAGATATAGGAGAAAAGAATGACCTGGCAGCCCTACATCCGGACATTGTGAAAAGCTTATCTAAAGAGCTGGGTGACTATTTGCGCAAAGTAGGCGGCCAACGCCCTTCATTCAAAGCAACCGGAAAGCCATGCCCATGGCCGGACGAAATCAAATAACCGAGCGAATATAATTACTTTTTATAGAGAGGAGAACCAAAGACATTACACATCTTTCGATTCTCCTTTCTGTTTTCTATCAAACAATAGACAAAATAGTTTCCGCCTTGTCTACTATATAATCCGGACAGAATGATTCAAGCTCCGTACGGGGGCGGAATCCCCACGTGACTCCACAGGAAGTAACTCCGCTATTGATAGCCGTCTGCATATCCACTCCCGAATCGCCGACATACAGCACTTCGTCTTTCGAAACACCGGCAATCCGCAAAATATCATGCACCACAGCAGGATCCGGCTTCACCTTCACTCCCTCACGCTGCCCAAATACAGCAACAAACCGGATTCCCGGGAAATAATGTGCTATCAGCTTCTCGGTGGCTGCCTGATATTTGTTGGAAGCCACGGCCAATTGATAACCTTTATGCTGCAATGTTTCCAACAATTCCGGAATTCCCGGATAAGGGCGACTCTCGTCGGCATTATGCCGGTCGTAATGCAAAAGAAATTCTTTACGAACGCGGAGCACATTCTCCTCGGTTTTCTCTCCTTCGGGTAATGCACGCTCAAACAATTTGTTGATGCCGTTACCCACCATGAAGTTATAGGAAGCGACTTCATGAGTCGGATATCCCAAAGTTTGCAGAGCATGATTCGTACTATGTGCCAAATCAGCAATGGTATTCAATAAAGTACCATCCAAATCGAATATTATCAGTTTCTTCATATCTTTATACCTCTATGTTTACGACAAAGATACGGATAATTCAGCGGTAACTTTACTGCCATCCCACCTACAAGCTTTATAATAATTGTTAACGGAAAAACAGAATCAGTCCGAAAAACTTCTTTTTCAAAGAAAATATTTTAAGTTTGTGAAATAGCAACAAAAAGGGAAGAATTTGAACTTAAAAACTGAAAAGGAGACGCTTATGGGATGAAAGAAAACAGACTTAATGCGTATTTCATATTTTGTAGCCATCGTGATATTGGTATGTCTGATAGGTAATCTCAAAGACCTTTGGCTACAATCGTGGACCGACCTGATCATCTATCTGATAGTCCTGTTTGCCGCCGCCGAATGTCTGTTCAGTACATTTGCACGTATCCGTGCGGTCGGAGAGCAAAAACAGCCCCGTTGGCTGACTTCTATCTCCCTGCTGATTTACGGAATCTTTTTCCTCGGAACTCTATTTTTTATCGGAGATTTCTTAATAAACAAGTTATGATAAAGAAAAATCTACTCAAAGGAATCTGCCTGCTATGGCTATTGCTGGCAGTAACTCCTGTATTGCAAGCCCAGGATCGTGCGCAACAGGCATCCGAACTTCTCGACCGGCTGATTGCAGGCCAAGGAGACAGTGTGTATGTACATCTGGACGATAACATCCGGAAAATGCTTTCCGTAGAGATGTTGAACGGACTGTTCAAGCAATTGGAACAACAAGCAGGTAAGTATCAGTCGCACGGAGAGTGGAAAACCGAACCAATAAACGGTATGACTGTTTATTATTGCGACGTTAAGTTCGAACGCTTACCACTGCGTTTTCTCACAGCGTTCAATCCGGACGGAAAGGTGAATACCATTCGTTTCGTACCTGTTCCGCCTGAAAAGACCACTCCCCCGACGACATCGGTACAAGATAAAATAAAAGAGACAGACATACAGGTTTGTACGGGGAATTTCAAGCTTCCCGGCACACTGACTCTTCCTAAAAACGGCAAAGATCTGCCGGTAGTCATTTTGGTACATGGCTCGGGGGCCAGCGACCGGGACGAAACGGTAGGGGCCAATAAACCTTTTCGGGACCTCGCGTATGGACTGGCCGAGCGTGGAATAGCCGTGATCCGTTATGACAAGCGCACCAAAGTATATGGAGCCGACAGCGCACCTGCAGGCAAAGAAATTACTTTCGATGAAGAATCAGTGGATGATGCCCTTTCGGCAATTAAACTTGCCCGTTCCATACCGACAATAAATCCCGAACGGATCTACATTCTCGGACATAGCCTGGGAGGCACCTTGGCTCCCCGCATCGTCCAACGTAGCGATAAAGTTCCGGCAGGGATTATTCTGCTTGCCGGTGCAGCCCGTCCACTCGAAGATCTGTTTATAAGTCAGGTGAAGTTTCTCGCCTCTGCACTCCCATCGACTAAAGATATTGAAAAGGAAATAGCCGAATTACAGAAACAAGTGGACAACGTGAAAAGGCTGGGTACAGACACATTCGACATTACAACTCCTTTGCCCATGAATCTCTCTCAAGCTTACTGGATGCTTGCCAATCAATATAAACCTTTGGAAGTGGTCCGAAAACTGACTCTCCCCATACTTGTCCTTCAAGGCGAACGTGATTATCAGGTCACCATGCAAGATTTCGAATTATGGCAATCCGCCCTGGCAAAGCATCCGAATGCGATATTTAAATCTTATCCCCGACTCAATCATCTGTTTCAGGAAGGAGAAGGGAAGTCAACCCCTCTTGAATACAGCCGTCCCTCCTCTATTCCTTCTTACGTGACGGATGACATTGCAGCTTTCATCAACCGACCCAAGCCCGGTAACTGATGACAACGGAAACAACAGTTCCAACAAACAAGCGTTATTTATCCGTACAAGATCACCCATCCCCCATCCTTCTCAATCGCCCCTTCCTTTTTTGAAAATCGGCATCGGTATCATTGTGGTTTTGATAAATACCATCTATCATCACACCCGGACAAGCAGGATAGCAGAAAAACTAGAAACAACAACGATCCACTCTGTATCAACAACTTAAACGACTTCACTTTCAGTATATAAAATGCTTGATTTAACAGAGTGTTAAAACAAGTGTTTTGTTTGCAAAGAACAAGTCTTTTAAACACAAAACACTTCTTCTTTGCCAACAAAAAGAAAACACCCGAAAAACCGCATTAACAATGTTAACGAAAAAGGAGACCACATTTATAAGTCCATAAGGTTGTCAGTCCGCCTCCCTTTCCACTCTTACTTATTAAATTTCCAATCAAAAAGATGCTCCTTCCGCTTTCTTTTACTAAATTTGCATTTAAATTTGCCCGAATCATGAAGAATGAACCAACATATAGCTTGCTAAACGCCATCAATTATCCCAAAGACCTGCGCCAACTGAGCGTAGATCAATTGCCGGAGGTATGCGAGGAATTAAGGCAGGACATCATTAAGGAACTATCGTGCAACCCGGGACACTTCGCTGCCAGCCTCGGTGTGGTAGAACTGACTGTAGCACTGCACTATGTGTACAACACTCCTTATGATCGTATTGTCTGGGATGTGGGACATCAGGCCTACGGACACAAGATACTGACCGGACGGCGTGAAGCTTTCTCTACCAACCGTAAACTGGGCGGTATCCGTCCTTTTCCCTCACCGGAAGAGAGTGAATATGACACATTCACTTGCGGTCATGCCTCCAACTCCATCTCGGCAGCGTTGGGTATGGCAGTGGCAGCCGAGAGAAAAGGAGAAAAAGACCGCCATGTAGTAGCCGTTATCGGTGACGGATCCATGAGCGGAGGACTTGCTTTCGAAGGATTGAACAATGCTTCATCGACTGCGAACAACCTGCTTATCATACTCAATGATAATGACATGGCCATCGACCGCAGCGTAGGCGGCATGAAACAATATCTGTTCAATCTCACTACTTCGAACCGATACAACCAACTGCGTTTCAAGACATCCCGCCTGTTATTCAAAATGGGATTGCTCAATGAAGAACGTCGGAAGGCCTTGATAAGATTGGGAAACAGCCTGAAATCTCTGGCAGCCCAACAGCAGAATATCTTCGAAGGAATGAATATCCGATACTTCGGTCCCATCGACGGACACGATGTAAAAAACATAGCCCGTATCCTGCATGATATTAAAGATATGCAGGGACCAAAGATTCTACACCTCCACACCATCAAAGGAAAGGGATTTGGTCCGGCAGAAAAACAGGCCACTATATGGCATGCCCCGGGTAAGTTCGATCCGGTAACAGGAAAACGTATTGTAGCCAATACGGACGGGATGCCTCCCCTGTTTCAGGATGTATTCGGGCATACGCTGGTAGAACTGGCGGAAAAGAACAAACGGATCATGGGAGTCACCCCTGCCATGCCGAGCGGTTGCTCCATGAACATGCTGATGGATCGTATGCCGGATCGCGCCTTTGACGTAGGCATTGCCGAAGGACATGCCGTGACCTTCTCCGGAGGTATGGCAAAAGACGGATTACTGCCCTTCTGCAACATCTATTCCTCGTTTATGCAGCGGGCTTACGATAACATTATCCATGACGTAGCGATACAAAAACTAAATGTAGTATTCTGTCTTGACCGCGCCGGACTGGTAGGTGAAGACGGTCCTACGCACCACGGTGTGTTCGACATGGCTTATCTGCGCCCGATCCCCAACCTGACTATCTCGTCACCGATGGACGAACATGAGTTGCGGCGCTTGATGTATACTGCCCAATTGCCCGACAAAGGGCCTTTTGCCATCCGTTATCCGCGCGGGCGGGGTTCGTTGGTGGACTGGGAATGTCCGTTGGAAGAGATTCCGGTGGGAAAAGGACGGAAACTAAAGGACGGAAACGATCTGGCAGTAATTACAATCGGCCCTATCGGCAAGTTGGCTGCCCGTGCCATCGAACGTGCTGAAGCAGATACCGGCATTTCCGTAGCGCATTATGACCTTCGTTTCCTCAAGCCGCTCGATGAAGAGCTACTGCACGAAGTCGGCAAAAAGTTCCCCCATATCGTAACGATAGAAGATGGAATCATTAAAGGAGGTATGGGATGCGCCATACTCGAATTTATGGCCGATAACGGATATTATCCCGAAATCAGGCGCATCGGTGTACCGGATCAGTTCATTGAACACGGATCGGTGCAGCAACTCTACCACTTGTGCGGGATGGATGAAGAAGGAATTTACAAGGTAATTACTAAAAACGAATTACGAATGGATGCTCCTGTGGAAAGCTGCATGGCTACCCATTCTTAATCCCCCAATACGCAATAGAACCGCAATTTGCAATCACAATGAAGATAATTATTGCTGGTGCCGGAGCTGTAGGCACCCATTTGGCTAAATTACTCTCACGCGAGAAACAGGACATCATCCTGATGGACGATGACGAAGAGAAACTAAGTACGCTTAGTTCTAACTTCGACCTGATGACTGTTACGGCCTCTCCTTCGTCCATATCAGGACTGAAAGAGGTAGGCATCAAAGAGGCAGACCTCTTTATCGCCGTCACTCCCGATGAAAGCCGGAATATGACCGCATGCATGCTTGCCACCAATCTGGGAGCCGAAAAGACAGTAGCCCGCATCGACAATTACGAATACCTGCTGCCAAAGAACAAAGAGTTCTTCCAGAAACTGGGTGTCGACTCCCTTATTTACCCGGAAATGCTGGCTGCCAAGGAGATCGTATCGTCCATGCGTATGAGTTGGGTGCGCCAATGGTGGGAATTTTGCGGAGGATCACTTATCCTGATCGGTACAAAGATGCGTGAAAAAGCCGAAATACTGAATGTCACGCTGGCCGAACTAGGTGCGCCGGATATTCCCTATCACGTAGTAGCCATCAAACGGGGTACCGAAACCATTATCCCCCGTGGAGACGATACCATCAAACTGCACGATATCGTATACTTCACCACTACCCGGAAATACATCCCTTACATCCGAAAAATTGCCGGAAAGGAAGAATATGCCGACGTACGCAATGTGATGATTATGGGCGGCAGCCGCATCGCAGTCCGTACAGCACAATATGTACCGGATTACATGCAGGTAAAAATTGTGGATAACGACATAAACCGCTGTAACCGCCTGACAGAGTTGCTCGATGATAAGACCATGATTATCAACGGAGACGGACGGGATATGGACCTGTTGATTGAAGAGGGACTGAAGAACACGGAAGCTTTCGTAGCCTTGACCGGTAACTCTGAGACCAATATCCTGGCCTGCCTTGCCGCCAAACGCATGGGAGTGAGCAAAACAGTGGCGGAAGTGGAAAATATCGATTACATCGGTATGGCGGAAAGCCTGGACATCGGCACGGTAATCAATAAAAAAATGATTGCCGCCAGCCACATCTACCAGATGATGCTCGATGCAGACGTTTCGAATGTGAAGTGCCTGACCTTTGCCAATGCGGACGTAGCAGAATTCACAGTACCCGAAAACGCCAAAATTACCAAAAACAAAGTGAAAGACCTGGGACTGCCCAAAGGGACCACTATCGGTGGCCTGATCCGCAACGGAGAAGGTATACTGGTTACGGGTGATACCCTTATTCAGGCAGGTGACCACGTCGTCGTATTCTGCCTCAGCATGATGATCAAGAAGATAGAAAAGTACTTTAATTGATGGTATGATAAACTCTAAAATGATATATCGCATCACAGGTTTCCTCTTACTGATAGAGACAGGCCTGTTACTTTGCTGTGCAGGTGTTTCGCTGATATACCGCGAGGATGACCTGAGCAGTTTCCTGTTGTCGGCAGGATTGACTACTTTAGTCGCCATCCTTCTGCTGGCTCTTGGCAAAGGAGCCGAAAAACAACTTAACCGCCGAGACGGATATGTCATTGTCAGTGTAGCATGGGTCGTGTTTTCCTTATTTGGAATGCTCCCGTTCTACCTCAGCCATTATATACCAAGCATAACCAATGCCTTCTTCGAAACGATGTCCGGATTCAGTAGTACCGGAGCCACCATTCTCGACGATATCGAAGCACTGCCCCACGGACTTCTCTTCTGGCGAAGCATGACACAGTGGATAGGCGGATTGGGCATTGTCTTTTTTACCATTGCCGTACTGCCCATTTTCGGTGTGAGCGGCGTACAACTCTTTGCCGCCGAAGCCAGCGGGCCTACCTACGATAAAGTACATCCCCGTATCGGTGTGACGGCCAAATGGATATGGACTATCTATGCCGGACTGACAGCCATTGAAGTGATTCTTCTGTTATTCGGAGGCATGGGACTGTTCGACAGTATCTGCCACTCATTTGCCACGACCGGTACAGGAGGTTATTCTACCAAGCAAGACAGCATAGCCTATTACAATTCACCTTATATAGAATATGTGATAGGTGTTTTTATGTTTCTCTCCGGAATCAACTTTACGCTACTTCTCCTGCTATTTACCGGTAAACTGAAGAAAGTATCTCAAAATGCCGAGTTAAAGTGGTACGTGATGTCAGTGATTCTCTTTACCGCATTCATTGCGGCAGTGCTCTACCGCACCACCCCGATGGGAGCTGAGGAATCTTTCCGCAAAGCCTTTTTTCAAGTAGCTTCGCTGCATACTTCCACCGGATTTGTAACAGCCGACTACATGCAATGGGTACCGGTACTTTGGGGTACCCTGACTGTCATCATGCTGATAGGTGCCTGTGCCGGAAGCACCACAGGAGGTATGAAATGCATCCGAATGGTGATTCTGGCCAAAGTGTCACGAAATGAATTTAAACACATCGTACATCCGAACGCCGTACTTCCGGTGCGGGTGAACAAACAGGTCATTTCTCCTGCCATCCTGTCGACGGTACTGGCATTCTCATTCATCTATGCCGTCATCATCATTGTCAGTGTACTGTTGATGCTGGCAATGGGCGTAGGTTTCACAGAATCTATCGGGACGGTGATTTCAAGTATCGGAAATATGGGACCGGGATTGGGGAGCTGCGGTCCGGCCTATTCATGGGACGGACTCCCTGATCTGGCCAAATGGTTATTGTCGTTCCTGATGTTACTGGGACGTCTGGAACTATTCACCGTCTTACTTTTATTCAGTTCTGACTTTTGGAAAAGGAATTAGAAACAAGTAAAGAAGCTTCATTGTTGTATCATACAAGATAATATATAGTAGAGGGGGGGGCAGAGATCGGTTGATAATCCCTCCAACTTCTGACTCCCTTGATTTATTAAAAAACCTTTTTTGTCACGTGGAGTTTGCAAAAGAGATAAAATTAAATTCTATATTTGCAACCGTTTAAGAAATAGGAATGAAACAAAACTTAAAATATTATATAATAATAGTGCTTGCCGTGCTGCTTCATTCGGTAACGATGAAAGCGGCAAACACCTCTTATATAATAGAAGATCCGGACCAGGAAGAATGTTTCATTTCGCAAGCTACTCCTGCAAGCCGGAATATCCTGGAACGCTTTCATTTCTATTGCACCATTATGCCCTGTGAAATGGGGCATGCAGATATTTCTCATGTACCAACGGACAAAAGTTTTATCCGTCCTGAAATGATCTTTCATAAATACAGAATGAGAAATAATCCTTTTTCTGTCCATTCAAATCACTCACATACATACAATCCGTCTGATCCACTGACCTACTATGTCTACGGATTAAGGAAAATCATCATTTAAAGAGTCACAAGCCACGAGTAGCCATGCTATCATGTAAACTGTTTCACTGATAGCTGTCAATACTCTTTCAATCAGTTGTCACTCAGAGGTGTGTCAACTTATTGCTTACTTCAGATTATTCAATCTAAACATACTATTGGATTATGAATTTTACATTGTTAGTTGTCGTTCTGCTGACCGCAATTGCCTTTGTCGGTGTGGTGATAGCCCTTTCAAACGCTATCTCGCCGCGGTCGTATAATGCACAAAAGTTCGAAGCGTATGAATGTGGTATCCCTACGCGCGGTAAATCATGGATGCAGTTCCGTGTAGGGTACTACCTGTTTGCCATTCTGTTTCTGATGTTCGATGTCGAAACAGTATTTCTGTTTCCCTGGGCCGTCATAGCCCGTGACCTGGGACCTCAGGGATTGATTAGTATTCTCTTCTTTTTAGTTGTGTTGGTTCTGGGCCTTGCCTATGCCTGGAAGAAAGGAGCACTGGAATGGAAATAATGAAAAAGCCTAAAATAAAGTCTATCCCGTATGAAGACTTCATCGACAACGAATCGTTGGAAAAGATGGTCAAAGAACTCAATGAAGGCGGTGCAAACGTCTTTGTGGGAGTACTTGACGATCTTATCAACTGGGGACGCAGCAACTCGCTGTGGCCACTTACTTTCGCAACCAGCTGTTGCGGTATCGAATTCATGGCACTGGGTGCCGCGCGTTACGACATGGCCCGCTTCGGGTTTGAAGTAGCCCGTGCCAGTCCGCGCCAAGCCGACATGATCATGGTATGCGGCACCATTACCAACAAAATGGCTCCGGTACTGAAACGTCTGTATGATCAGATGGCAGATCCCAAATATGTAATTGCCGTAGGAGGATGTGCAGTAAGCGGAGGCCCGTTTCGCAAATCCTATCATGTGGTGAACGGAGTAGACAAGATTCTCCCGGTCGATGTATATATTCCCGGATGCCCTCCCCGCCCGGAAGCATTTTATTACGGTATGATGCAACTGCAACGGAAAGTGAAGATAGAGAAATTCTTCGGAGGAGTAAACCGGAAAGAGAAAAAACCTGAAGGGAAATGAATCTGCTTTAATTAGTAAAATATGGAAGAAATAAAATACATAGAACCCGCAGCACTACACGACGAAATGCTGCGTCTGCGTAACGAAAAACAGATGGACTTCCTCGAAAGCCTAACGGGTATGGACTGGGGAGTGGCAGACGAAGGTGACGCACCGAACGTAACCCGGGGACTTGGAGTAGTCTATCATCTGGAATCGACCGTAACCGGCGAACGCATCGCGATAAAAACATCCACAAATAACCGCGAAACTCCGGAAATACCTTCCGTCAGTGACATCTGGAAAGCGGCCGACTTCAACGAGCGTGAAGTTTTCGACTATTACGGCATTGTATTCATCGGACATCCCGACATGCGACGTCTTTATCTGCGTAATGACTGGGTAGGCCATCCGATGCGTAAAGATAACAACCCGGAGAAAGACAATCCGCTACGTATGGACAATGAAGAGACGTATGATACGACCCGGGAAATAGAGCTGAATCCGGACGGAACGTATCAAACTCAGGAGAATGTGATCTTCGATGACCGTGAATACGTAGTCAACATCGGGCCACAGCACCCGGCAACCCACGGAGTGATGCGCTTCCGCGTCTCACTTGAAGGCGAAACCATCAAAAAGCTCGACGCCAACTGCGGATATATACACCGTGGGATCGAGAAGATGAACGAAAGCCTCACCTATCCGCAGACTTTGGCACTGACCGACCGACTTGATTATCTGGGAGCACACCAGAACCGCCATGCACTTTGCATGTGCATCGAGAAAGCAATGGGTATCGAGGTCAGCGAACGCGTGAAATACATCCGTACCATCATGGACGAACTTCAGCGTATCGACTCTCACCTCCTATTCTACTCCTGTCTTGCCATGGACCTGGGCGCATTGACAGCCTTCTTTTACGGATTCCGTGACCGTGAAATGATTCTGGATATGTTCGAAGAAACTTGCGGCGGACGTTTGATAATGAACTACAATACCATTGGAGGCGTACAGGCAGACCTGCACCCGAACTTCATCCCGAGAGTAAAGAAGTTCATCCCTTACCTGCGTGGAATCATCCACGAATATCACGACGTATTCACCGGCAATGTCATTGCCAGGCAACGTCTGAAAGGTGTAGGGGTGCTGAGTCGCGAAGATGCCATTTCTTTCGGATGTACCGGTGGAACAGGCCGTGCCAGCGGCTGGGCATGTGATGTACGCAAACGTATGCCTTACGGCGTATACGATAAGGTGGATTTTAAAGAAATCGTTTATACCGAAGGCGACTCTTTTGCCCGTTACATGGTGCGTATGGACGAAATCATGGAGAGCCTGAACATTATCGAGCAATTGATTGACAATATTCCGGAAGGACCGATACAGGAGAAAATGAAACCCATCATCCGGGTACCGGAAGGAAGTTACTATACCGCCGTTGAAGGCAGCCGCGGTGAATTCGGAGTGTTCCTCGAGAGTCATGGCGACAAGACACCTTACCGTTTGCACTACCGTTCGACGGGGTTGCCACTGGTTTCGGCTGTCGATACCATCTGCCGGGGAGCTAAGATTGCCGACCTGATCGCTATCGGCGGAACGCTGGATTATGTGGTACCGGACATCGACAGATAAGAAAGCCCTGACGGCTCTTATCCTAAATCCGGATCACTCCAATCGTAAATAGTAAATCGTCTAATCGTAAATATAGTATATGTTTGACTTTAGTATAATAACAAGTTGGATACACCAGACATTAACCTCCGTCATGCCGGAGGGATTGGCTGTATTCATAGAATGTGTCGTTATCGGGGTGTGCATTGTGGCTTTGTACGCCATACTTGCCATTCTCCTTATTTATATGGAACGCAAGGTGTGCGGTTTCTTCCAGTGCCGACTGGGTCCGAACCGCGTAGGAAAGTGGGGAAGCATCCAGGTGCTCTGCGATGTGCTCAAGATGCTGACCAAAGAGATCATCGAACTGAAGCATTCGGACAAATTCCTTTATAACCTGGCTCCGTTCATGGTGATTATCGCCTCATTTCTCACCTTTTCGTGCCTGCCTATCAGTAAAGGGCTGGAAGTGCTGGACTTCAACGTAGGTGTCTTCTTCCTGTTGGCAGCTTCGAGCATAGGCGTAGTGGGTATCCTGCTGGCCGGCTGGGGTTCGAACAATAAGTTCTCACTGATCGGTGCTATGCGAAGCGGTGCACAAATCATCAGTTATGAATTGTCTGTCGGACTTAGTATTCTCACAATGGTGGTCCTGATGGGTACCATGCAGTTTTCTGAGATTGTGGAAAGTCAGGCTAACGGATGGTTTATCTTCAAAGGACACATCCCGGCCCTGATCGCTTTCGTTATCTATCTGATAGCCGGCAACGCAGAATGTAACCGTGGTCCGTTCGACCTTCCCGAAGCAGAAAGTGAACTGACGGCAGGATACCATACCGAGTATTCGGGTATGCACTTCGGCTTCTTTTATCTGGCCGAATACCTGAATATGTTCATCGTAGCTGCCGTAGCCGCTACCATCTTCCTGGGAGGCTGGATGCCGCTGCACATTGTCGGGCTGGACGGATTCAATGCAGTGATGGATTATATTCCGGGATTCATCTGGTTCTTCGGAAAGGCATTCTTCGTAGTGTTCCTGCTGATGTGGATCAAATGGACTTTCCCGCGTCTGCGTATTGACCAGATACTAAACCTGGAATGGAAATATTTGGTACCAATTTCAATGGTCAATCTGGTAATCATGGTATTAATCGTAGTCTTCGGACTGCACTTCTAACCCGGAGGGCTGAAAGATGAAAAATGAAGAATATACATATCTAGGCGGCCTGATGCAAGGCATCGGCTCCCTGCTGACGGGTATGAAAACCACCATCAAGGTATATTTTCGAAAGAAAGTGACCGAACAATACCCGGAGAACCGCGCCGAACTCAAAATGTTCGACCGCTTTCGCGGTACATTGAACATGCCTCACAACGAAAACAATGAGCACCGTTGTGTAGCCTGTGGGTTGTGTCAGATGGCATGCCCCAATGATACCATTAAAGTGACCAGCGAAACCATTGAAACCGAAGAGGGCAAAAAGAAGAAAATACTGGCAAAGTATGAATACGACCTTGGTTCGTGTATCTTCTGCCAGCTCTGTGTCAACGCTTGCCCACACGACGCAATCACCTTCGACCAGGTATTTGAGCATGCCGTATTCGACCGGACCAAACTTGTCCTGCAACTCAACCGCGAAGGAAGTAAAGTAATCGAAAAGAAAAAAGAATAAAAGAATATGGGACTTACACTTGAAACAGTAGTATTCTACTTTCTGGCAGTGTTCATCATTGCCATGTCCATACTGACAGTGACCACGCAGCGTATCGTGCGTTCGGCCACTTACCTGCTGTTCGTGCTTTTCGGCACAGCAGGTATCTACTTTCTGTTAGGATACACTTTCCTCGGATCGGTACAGATCATGGTCTATGCCGGAGGTATCGTGGTGCTCTATGTATTCTCCATCCTACTGACGAGTGGAGAAGGCGACCGGGCCGCTCACCTGAAACGAAGTAAATTCCTGGCAGGGCTTGTCACTACGATTATAGGTGCAATCCTGGTGCTCTTCATTACACTGACACACAAATTTGTGCCGACAAGCGATCCGGAACCTGTAGAAATCAGTATCAAGACCATCGGACATGCTTTGTTAAGCAGTGGTAAATATGGATATGTATTGCCTTTTGAAGCAGTCAGCATTCTGTTGCTGGCCTGTATCGTGGGCGGATTATTAATTGCACGTAAAAGATAGGACGATATGATGATACACATGGAATATTACCTGGTGGTTTCTACCATCATGATGTTTGCGGGAATATATGGGTTCTTCACCCGCCGCAACACACTTGCTATCCTCATCTCTGTAGAACTGATGCTGAATGCTACAGATATCAACTTTGCCGTATTTAACCGTTTCCTTTTTCCCGGAGAGCTCGAAGGGTATTTCTTTGCCCTGTTCTCCATTGCCATCTCGGCAGCGGAAACGGCTATCGCTATCGCCATCATGATTAATATTTACCGGAATATACGTAGTATTCAAGTAAAGAATCTGGATGAATTAAAGTGGTAAATACGTCATTATGATCATAGAAATAATAACTAAATTATGGAATATACAATTCTGATCCTTCTTCTCCCCTTCCTCTCCTTCCTGGCATTAGGGATAGGAGGCAAGTGGATGAGCCACCGAACAGCGGGCACCATAGGCACGCTGGTATTGGCAGCAGTGACAGTACTCTCGTACGTCACGGCCGTACATTACTTCTCGGCACCCCGTCTGGCAGACGGAACGTTTGCCACACTCATTCCTTATAACTTTGAATGGCTTCCGTTCACGGAAACACTAACGTTCAACCTGGGCATTTTGCTCGACCCCATCTCGGTGATGATGCTGATCGTAATTTCTACAGTCAGCCTGATGGTACATATCTACTCTTTCGGCTATATGAAAGGCGAACGGGGATTCCAGCGCTACTACGCATTCTTATCCTTATTCACCATGTCTATGCTCGGACTGGTAGTGGCAACCAACATTTTCCAGATGTACTTATTCTGGGAGTTGGTAGGTGTATCTTCTTACCTCCTGATCGGTTTCTACTATACCCGTCCGGCTGCTATTGCCGCCAGTAAAAAAGCATTCATCGTGACTCGCTTTGCCGACCTGGGCTTCCTGATCGGTATCCTGATATACGGATACTACGGAGGTACTTTCGGATTTACTCCCGACACAGTTTCAATGTTGAGCGGTGGCGCCGGTATGTTACCTCTGGCACTCGGGCTGATGTTTGTCGGCGGTGCCGGCAAGAGTGCCATGTTCCCGTTGCATATCTGGTTACCGGACGCCATGGAAGGTCCGACTCCCGTCAGTGCACTGATTCATGCCGCCACCATGGTAGTAGCCGGCGTTTACCTGGTGGCACGCATGTTCCCGCTTTTCATCGAATATGCTCCGGACGTACTCCACCTGATTGGTTGGGTAGGTGCTTTCACCGCTTTTTATGCTGCCAGCGTGGCTTGCGTACAGAGTGACATCAAGCGTGTACTTGCTTTCTCGACCATCTCACAAATCGGATTTATGATCGTGGCACTGGGTGTTTGTACCTCTTCCGATCCGCATCACGGAGGGTTGGGATACATGGCCGGCATGTTCCACCTTTTCACACACGCCATGTTCAAGGCCTTGCTCTTCCTGGGTGCAGGCAGCATTATCCATGCCGTTCACTCCAACGAGATGTCGGCTATGGGAGGATTACGCAAATACATGCCGATCACGCATATCACCTTCCTGATAGCTTGTCTCGCCATTGCAGGTATTCCTCCGTTCTCGGGTTTCTTCTCCAAAGATGAAATTCTGGCAGCTTGCTTCCAGTATAGCCCGACAATGGGTTGGGTGATGACCGTCATCGCAGCTATGACCGCCTTTTATATGTTCCGTCTCTACTACGGCATCTTCTGGGGTGGCACAGCACCGGGGCAAAAGTCGACAAGCGATGGTACAAGCCACGTACATACTCCCCACGAATCTCCCCTGACCATGACTGTTCCGTTAATCTTCCTGGCCGCCGTCACTTGCGTGGCCGGTTTTATTCCTTTCGGACATTTCATCAGCTCCAACGGTGAATCGTATACCATCCATCTTGAGACATCAGTAGCCGTCACAAGTGTAGTGATTGCTGTGGCGTCCATCGTCCTGGCCACTTGCATGTACCTGCGTCAGCAGCAACCTCTGGCAGATAAACTTGCCAAACGTTTTGCCGGACTGCACCGTGCAGCCTATCATCGTTTCTACATCGACGAGGTGTATCAATTCATCACACACCGGATTATCTTCCGTTGCATCTCTACACCGATCGCCTGGTTCGACCGCCACGTGGTAGACGGATTCTTCAACTTCATAGCCTGGGGTACCCATGCTACAAGCGATGAGATACGGGGATTGCAAAGTGGACGTGTACAGCAATACGCTTATGTATTCCTGCTCGGAGCGCTGATACTTATCTTAATATTAATCTTATAAAGCACAAAAGATATGAACTTTTTATCCTTATTCGTACTCATTCCTCTGCTGATGCTTGGCGGGTTATACCTTGCCAAAAGCATTAAGGCCATCCGTGGAGTGATGGTAGCGGGAAGTACGGCGTTGCTGATCCTGAGTGTTGTGCTGACGTTCCTTTATTTGGGCGAGCGCCAGGCAGGAGCTACAGCCGAGATGTTGTTCCGTGCCGATACGGTATGGTATGCACCGCTTCACATAGCCTACTCGGTGGGAGTAGACGGAATATCGGTAGCGATGCTGCTGCTTAGCGCTGTCATCGTGTTCACTGGCACCTTTGCCTCCTGGAAGTTGCAGCCGCTGACAAAAGAATATTTCCTGTGGTTCACCCTCCTGTCGATGGGAGTATTCGGTTTCTTTATCTCCATCGACTTATTCACCATGTTCATGTTCTACGAAATCGCATTGATACCGATGTACTTACTCATCGGTGTATGGGGTTCGGGACGCAAAGAATATGCAGCCATGAAGCTGACCCTGATGCTAATGGGTGGTTCGGCATTCTTGCTGATCGGTATTCTGGGTATCTTCTTCGGTGCCGGCGGAACAACCATGAACATTCTTGAAATAGCTCAACTGCATAACATTCCGTTTGCGCAGCAATGCATCTGGTTTCCGCTCACTTTCCTGGGATTCGGTGTGCTGGGAGCACTCTTTCCCTTCCATACCTGGAGTCCTGACGGTCATGCCTCGGCACCAACTGCTGTCTCTATGCTGCATGCCGGCGTATTGATGAAGCTCGGAGGCTACGGTTGTTTCCGCATCGCCATGTACCTGATGCCGGAAGCTGCAAACGAACTGGGTTGGATCTTCCTGATCCTGACAGGTATCTCCGTTGTATACGGTGCTTTCAGTGCTTGCGTACAGACAGACCTGAAGTACATCAACGCATACTCTTCCGTAAGCCACTGCGGCCTTGTGCTCTTCGCTATCCTGATGATGAACCAGACAGCAGCTACCGGAGCGGTGCTTCAGATGCTCAGCCACGGATTAATGACAGCTCTGTTCTTCGCCCTCATCGGTATGATATACGGACGTACCCATACCCGTGACGTACGCGAGCTGAACGGACTGATGAAAGTGATGCCGTTTCTCAGTGTCTGCTATGTGATTGCCGGACTTGCCAACCTGGGTCTTCCGGGACTTAGCGGCTTCGTAGCCGAGATGACTATCTTCGTCGGTTCATTCCAGAACTTCGATGTATTCCATCGTACACTGACCATCATCGCTTGCTCGTCCATCGTGATCACGGCAGTCTATATCCTCCGACTGGTAGGTAAGATTCTATATGGAACGTGTACCAACAAACATCATCTGGCACTGACGGATGCAACCTGGGACGAGCGCTTTGCCGTCATCTGTCTCATCATTTGTGTCGCCGGACTGGGTATGGCTCCTTTCTGGGTCAGCCACATGATTGGCGAGAGTGTATTGCCCGTTGTTTCACACTTAATACCCTAAAAGAAGATGGATTATTCACAATTTCTATATATGAAAGAGGAGCTGTCACTGATAGCAGTTATCCTCATCCTGTTTGTTGTCGACCTGTTTACCTGTCCGGACCAAAAAGGTGCCACTCCTAAGGTGAACGTCAGGTCGCTCACCTTGCCGGCTGTGATCCTGATGACCCTCCACACCGTAATCAACCTCTTTCCCGGAACTCCGGCAGAGGCTTTCGGCGGAATGTATCAGTACACACCGATGCAAACCATCATCAAGGCAGTGCTCAACGTAGGTACCATCATCGTGCTACTGATGGCCCATGAATGGTTGAAACGCGAAGACACCCGCATCAAGCAGGGAGAGTTCTATGTACTGACACTCTCTACCCTGCTGGGTATGTACTTTATGATTTCTGCGGGACATTTCCTGATGTTCTTCATCGGATTGGAAATGGCAAGTATCCCGATGGCCGCACTGGTGGCATTCGATAAATATCGTCATCACTCCGCAGAAGCAGGTGCCAAGTACATCCTGACCGCACTGTTCTCAAGTGCATTGCTGCTATTCGGTCTTTCAATGATATACGGTACGTCCGGTACGCTCTATTTCAATGACCTCCCCGGACACATCACAGGCAATATGCTTCAGATTATGGCATTCGTGTTCTTTTTTGCCGGCATGGGATTCAAAATCTCATTGGTTCCTTTCCACCTCTGGACAGCCGACGTATACGAAGGAGCGCCTACAGCCGTAACCTCTTATTTAAGTGTGATTTCCAAAGGATCGGCAGCTTTCGTGCTGATGACCATCCTGATGAAAGTGTTCGCACCGATGGTGGCACAATGGCAGGAAGTGTTGTTCTGGGTAACCATTGCTTCCATCACCATTGCCAACCTCTTTGCTATCCGCCAACAGAACCTGAAACGTTTCATGGCATTCTCCGCTATCTCCCAAGCGGGATACATCATGCTGGGTGTCATCGGAGGTAGTGAAATGGGAATGACTGCCCTGATTTATTATGTACTGGTTTATCTGGCAGCAAACTTAGGCGTATTTGCAGTCATCTCAATTGTGGAACAACGTAGCAACAAAGTGGAGATAGACGACTATAACGGACTGTACAAGACCAATCCCAAACTGGCTTTTATCATGACCCTTGCCCTGTTCTCACTGGCCGGTATCCCTCCGTTTGCGGGTTTCTTCTCAAAGTTCTTCATTTTCATGGCTGCATTCAACAGCGGATTCCATCTATTGGTATTCATTGCCCTGATCAATACAGTCGTATCGCTTTACTACTACTTGCTGATTGTAAAGGCCATGTATATCAATCCCAATGAAGAACCGATCCCCACTTTCCGCAGTGATAACTACACCAAAGTGAGTCTCGTACTTTGTACTTTGGGTATCATAGCTCTGGGTATTGCAAGTTGCATCTATCAGGGAATTGACAAGTTCTCATTCGGAATGGGAATGTAAAGATCAACGGTAAACGATCAGCTATAAACAACAAACGGTGAACAGGCATACAATATAGTATGTGTTGTTCACCGTTTGTTGTTTATAGCCGGACCGTCTATCAATCGTTAACGATTGACTGTTCGCTGTTAATATAGGGAATGGTGAACCAGAAACGGGACCCTTTCCCTTCTTCCGAGTCCACTCCTATGACGCCGCCCAGCTGCTCCACAATACTTTTACAGATGGAGAGTCCGAGCCCGGTTCCGTGGATAAAGCTGTTCAGCTTCACAAAGCGTTCAAAGATATGCGTCAGTTGCTCTTTAGAGATTCCGATTCCCGTGTCGCTTACATAAAACTCCACACCCTCTTCCTTCTTTTCATATCCCACATGGATGCTGCCCGAGGAGGTAAACTTCAGGGCATTGTTCACGAAATTGGAGATGACCTGATGCAACCGGTTCCGATCACTTATCACAGTGCAATCCGAAGGATGCGGATCGAATACTAATTCAACTCCCTGGGGAACCTTTATCTGAGAGCTGCGAACGATATCTTCACAAAGCATATTCACATCCGTCTCCCCGTAGGTGAACTCAAACGTACCGGCCTCAATCTTCGATAAGTCCAGGATGTCCGAGATCAGCTGCAGCAGCAAGTCATTATTCTCTTGTACGATCTTGATGTATTCGCAGCGTTCCTCCATGTCTTCCGTATCGACCAAGAGGCCCGAGAAACCGACAATCGCATTGAGTGGTGTACGTATCTCGTGACTCATATTCGCCAGGAAAGCGCTCTTCAGCCGATCCATGGTTTCCGCTTTCTCTTTCGCCTCGATAAGCATGGCTTCCGTCTCCTTCAGTTCCGTAATATCATAATTAATGCCGATAATCTCCACCTCCCCATGCTCCGGTTCAAACTTGGTCACTACCACATTCATCCGTACCCAGTTCCACTCGTTGGTAGCGCCGGGTTTCAGGATACGCATTTCGCTACGGAAGTCCTTCTCTTCACCCGCCAATACCTTCTCGTAAAAGTCAAAGACCTTCTGCCGGTCTTCAGGATGCATCTTATCATAAACGCCCACAACGGATGAAAGCGGAATATCCTCCGTCTCACCCATATTCTTAAACCACTGTTTGATGGCATAGCCACGTTTACTCAGCAGGTTCAGTTTGGCATAACCTACTTTTGCATAGTCCGATATCAAAAGGAAGAAGTTCTCAAAATCACGGATACGGTTAATGGCATCGATACGCTCCGTATTATCGATGTTGATCAGCACATAGCCGTTGAAGTTCCCTTGGCTGTCAAAGAGTTTACTGACCTTTGTATACAGCTCGATTATATTACTTTTATCGGAATGGTAGTAATCGGAAGCCTTATTAAAAGAGTAGTTCAGTCTGAAATCGACCAGGTCTTCGTTCCGTACCCGTTCTCTGATTTCAAGAGGCACATTCGGATTCTCAAAGAAGTTGACTCCCATTACATCGGCTTTATCTTTTACACCAAAGGTTTCCATATCCCAGTTGTTCAAGTCGAGCAAATTGCCATCCTTATCGTAAATCTCCACTCCCGCGGGAATATTGGCAAAGATATTCTTGAAAAGCTTCTCACTGCGATCTAAAGCCCTATGGGCACGAATCGTCTCGGTAGAGTCCAGAAACAGAGCGACCACCTCGTCTTTTTCCGGAGAATACACGATGCAATGGGAACTGCGCTGGGTGCGATGGAAGTAGACATCAGTCTCTTTGTGCACACTGCCCTCCATCACATCGAGAAGATAATCCACCTTGGCCTTAAAGTCCGCATGCAACTCGCTGGCAAGGCATCCCACGTAATCGGAAAGAGACATTCCTATGAGTTCCGAACTCAAATCATTGGCATCGGCTATCCGGTAATCACAAGGTAGTCCGGCAGCATCCCGGACCATAGTCATACGTATATACCCCATCGGCATGAAGCGGAACAGATTACGCAAAAAAGAACGTTCGCGCACAGCTTCGTCTTTCGCTTTACGCAGCTCGATACAGATGCTGATGATATTGGCAAGAGACGATAACCATTGGAAGTCTTCATTATTCCAGTTGCGATAATTCTTCACCAGATCGATCCCCATATACCCCCATACATGTTCGCCGGCTATCAGCGGAGTGATCATCAGTGACTTGATGTTCTGGCGGCTCAGGATCACATATTCCGCTTTTGCATGTTTCGGAAGCTGGTCCAATGAATCCAGTATCACCGGTTTGCCCGACAGGGTCTGCTGCCTCCACCAAGGTAAACTGTCAGTCGGGATACGTTGCAGGCTATCGATCTCCGGCAACACTCCTTCGGCCACCACCTCGTAGGTACAGTCCTGATAGCGGTAATATTCATCATATTCAAAGATATACACGCGTCCCCCATGAAAAAGATCGAGGATATCCTTCAATATCTCCATGATACAGAGGTCCACACTATCATCTTTGAGAAAGCGTAAGAGTGAATGGGAAATGGAGTTCTGCCTGTACAGCAAGTCGTTGACACGCTCCAGAACCCGCTCGGAAGTATCATTGGGAGCTTCTACCCGCTGCATGATACCGAATGAAACGACTCCCCTGCCCGGTATTTCTTCACGCTCCCCCAAACGGGTGTGCAACCACACGATTCCCTCTTTGGAGTGAATGGGGAAAGTCTGTTCATAAAACTCCCTATGGATGGAAGCATTGAACTCCCGGACTATCTGTTCCTGATAATCCTCACGCACCCGTTTCCTGAAGTCCGTAAAAGATATGGTATTTCCTTCAAGTCCCAATAAATCGCAGAGGTATTCTGAGCATACATAATGCCCGGCTGTGAAATCAGCTTCCCACCATCCGAGTTGCGCCATGGACGCCATTTGCCGAAATCGTTCAATATCGTTATCCATAAAAGTAGTTTACAGGAGTATATGTTTGTTTGCTGTTAGTACGCAAATTTAGGAAATTATCCATTCACACCAAGAGAATGGATTAAATATTTGTGGCAAGCAGACGCTGAGAGCAGCACTGCAAAAAGGGTACACAGGAATGTAACACAGATGTTAACGAATCGTATAGGGCATGTATCACCCCCGTAACCTGAATCGTGCAACTTTGCACCGACAGAAAAACGTAGATAAAAAGACATGAAACAACAAATCGGGAGACTTCTCTCCACTCTTCTTCTCGCAACATTTTCCTTAGGAATCACAGCAGGGGTCATCCAGGGAACCATCATTGATAAACAGACCAAAGAACCCCTGACCGGAGCTACCGTACAGATTGCCGGAACCACGACCGGAACCGTAGCCGATGTAGAAGGTAACTACACACTGACGCTAAGCAACGGCACCTATACCATTGAAGTGAAATATATAGGATATAAAACACTCCGGATGAATGAAGTGAAAGTGAAAGCCAATGCGACACTGAACTTTGAACTGGAAGTAGACGCGCAAACGCTGGACGCCGTCACCGTAGTGGCCCGGAAAAACCTGGAAGGCGAAAAGGCTTTACTGCAAGAGAGACAGAAAGCAACGCTTGCCATCGAAAACATGGGAGCCAAAGAGATGACCCTGAAAGGTATATCGAACGTACAGGACGGAGTCAAGAAAATAACCGGTATCTCCATTGCAAGCGCCGGACAACTGATAGTACGCGGACTGGGTGACCGGTACAGCACGACCACCCTGAACGGTTTGCCCATCGCCTCGCCCAACCCGGACAACAAGTTGATTCCGCTCGACCTCTTCCCGGCCTCTACCGTAAAGAACATCACCGTCAGTAAAGTATATGCCGCCGGAGCCTTTGCCGACTATTCGGGCGCACATATCGACATCAGCACCAAGGAGAACACGGGAAGTGACTTTTTCTCCATCGGCTTCAACGTGGGCGGACGCTTCAACACTGTCGGAAAAGATTTCTATTATAGCGACCGGAAAGGCGGACTCTTCAGTACGGGAAACCTCAGGAATAAAGACCGGATTCTGGCTATGGGTAAAAGCGAGTTCCGCGATTACGCCCGCAACAATGACCCGTTCGGCACAAACTTCGCTATCAGCAAGCACCGTTCACTACCCGAATTCGGTGGTAACCTGGGAGGAGGCAAGAGCTGGACACTCCCCAACGGAAACCGTCTGAGCGTGCTTGCCTCGGTAGGTGTCAGCAACGAAAACCAAATCTTGAAAGACGCCTACGTGACCACTATGACCGCTCAGGGCACACACCTCGACAAGTTCAATTATGACAGTTATTCCAGCGCACTGAAAATAGCCGGATTGGGCAACATCGGCTACTCGTTCCGGCAGGCGGACCACATCAACTTCACCGTGTTCTATGCACGCAATGCCATCAACGATTACATGTCCCGCGAGGGGATCGATGCCGAAAAGAACAACATCACATCGAGCAACAGCGTTTTCCATGCCTACTCACTACTGAACAACCAGTTGCTGGGACACCACGAACTGACTTCTCAGTGGGATGTAAACTGGAGCGCTTCGTACGGACTGACCAACAGTGACGAACCGGATCGCCGGCAGGTGGTCTTCTTCCGTAACGAAGGCAGCGATAAGCTGAACCTCTTTAAACTCAACCAGACTACCAACCGCTACTTCGGAGAACTGCAAGAGAAAGAGATTGTAGGAGATCTGCGCACCTCGTACAAATGGGGAGATGCGAACCTGATTCGTGTGGGAGGTACTTACAAAAGCAAAAAACGCGACTTTGAAAGCGTGAACTTCTACTACGATATCAATGCTTTGAACGCTGACGTCACCAACATTTATGATACCAACGGATATCTGAATCAGGAAAACATAGCCAACGGAACGATAAAAGCCAACATCGATGCACAGCCCCGTTACAACTACTACGCCGGAATGGATGTGTGGGCAGGGTTTGCAGAAATAGAGTACTACCCGATGGAATCTCTGCTGGTCAACGTGGGACTGCGCTACGAGCAGGCCAAACAATGGGTACGCTATTGGACGGACGGCGGACAGGAGAAGAAAACGAACCTGGACAAAGGCGACTTCTTCCCGGCACTGAACCTGAAGTACAGCCTGAACGAAACCAACAGCCTGCGCCTCTCCGTATCACGCACTGTCACCCGCCCTTCATTTATCGAAATGGCTCCGTTCCTCTACCAGGAATCTTACGGAAGTGCCTATATCCGCGGTAACAACGAACTGAAGAACGCTTATAATTATAACATCGACCTGCGCTATGATTTCTTTCCGAAACGCAACAACGGGGACATGTTCTCTGTCACGGGTTATTTCAAAAAACTGAAATCGCCGATTGAACAGACTCAGGAGTCTTCGGGCGGCACAGTGATCCGCTCTTTCCGCAACGCCGAAGACGGAATAGCCACAGGAGTGGAAATAGAATTCCGCAAAGAACTGTTCAAGAACTTCCGTATCGGAGCCAACGGTTCGTACATGTACACAAACGTCGTATTGCCCGAAGGCGGGGTATATACCGACTCGGAACGCGCTCTGCAAGGAGCCTCTCCGTTCCTGATCAATGCAGATCTCAGCTACACTCCTCAACTGAGAGGAGAAAGCGACCTGACACTGGCACTGGTTTACAATGTGCAAGGCCCGCGCATCGAGACAGTAGGTATCTACGGAACAGGTAACATCAAGCAACAGACCCTGCACACGATGGACTTCATAGCAAGCTATGCCATCAACAAACACCTGAGCCTGCGCCTGCAGATGAAAGACTTGCTGAACAGTACCATCCGCTTCAAACAGGAGCTGCCGGCAACGGGACAAAAGGTGGAAGTAGAATCATTCCGTCCGGGAACCAGTGCAGAAATAGGAGTCTCGTACAGATTCTAAGGCTCGCCACAGGGTCACACAGAATATTTATATGAATAATCAAACAGATAGTATAAACCTAAAACAGTATGAATATGAAAACGAATTATCTAAAACTCAACTCTTGGGCCGTAGCAGCCCTGATGGGAATGTGTTCACTTGCAGCTTGTAGTGACGACAACAGCGGCGAAGGCGGCGGAAACGGCGACAGCGAAGAGGTGATCGCCAACAACGGAACACTGAAAGGAAGCGTAGACGGGTCGAAAACCGTCATCCTGACCAAAGGCTACAACTTCTCCCTCGACGGAGAATATATCGTCAAAGCCGGTTCTACCCTGAAGATCGGCGAAGGTGTGACAATCAGCGCCAAAAGCGATGATGCCACCATCGACTACATCCTCGTGGAACAGGGAGCCAAGATCGAAGCGGTAGGTACTGCCTCCGCACCGATTGTCATGACTGCCGATACCAAAGAACCGGGAGCGTGGGGCGGCATCCACATTTGCGGCAAAGCCCCGATCAATATCGGATCGACCGGTAAATCGGAAGTCGGAGATGCCGCTTACGGTGGTTCCGATCCGGCGGACAACTCGGGTATCCTGAAGTACATTCGCCTGGAATACGCCGGATACAAGTTCACTACGGAAAAGGAGTGTAACGGCTTCACCTTCTATGGTGTAGGAAACGGTACGACCCTCGAATACCTCGAAGCATACAAAGGTACCGACGACGGCTTCGAATGGTTCGGAGGTACGGTCAATGCCAAATATCTGGTATCGGTGAGCAACAGCGACGATTCATTCGACTGGACAGAGGGATGGAGTGGAAAAGGGCAATTCTTTGTCGCCTACCAGGAAGATCCCGCCACTTTGGGATATACATGCGACTGCCTGATCGAGGCCGACAACTATGACAAGAATATGGATGCCGCTCCGATCTCATGCCCGACACTGGCCAACCTGACACTGATAGGCGCCAATAACGACGAAGGCAAAAGAGGCATCCGCCTGCGTGCCGGAACTCAGGCCAAGATCTACAATGCACTCGTTACAGGCAAGGCCAATAACCTGACTACCGAAACAGAACAGACCGAGAAATTCCTGATCGACGGTCCTTCGGTACTGAACTACATCGCTATCGCGGGAGATATCAAGGCAAGCGGTGACGGCGGTTACTCTTCTGCCCTGTTCACAGCCGAAGGCAATCACAATGCCATCAACCAGACTTTGAGCTTCAGCAATATCTTTATCGGAACACAGGACGGAGGAGCCGACCTGTCAGCAGACAGCTTCTTTGAAAAAGCGGCTTATAAAGGTGCAGTGAAAGCAGACAATGAATGGACCAAAGGTTGGACCAAGTTATAAATCACGTATACACTCACAGAATGAAGCACCGGACAGTCCTGCTGGCCCGGTGCTTTACCTGTTTTTCAAACTATGGACAGATACAGACTAAAGATTATCGCATTGACAGCACTGGTGTGCCTGACCGGCAGCAGCTGTACGGACGACGAGAACAACGGACAGGGCAATAACATTATTTATGGTGAGAATATCATCGGAAACGGAGAACAGACCTTCGAGATAAAAGATCATCAATACCTGAAACGGGGCACTTACCTGATGAAGGGATGGTGTTACGTCACTTACGGTTCGACGCTGACCATTGAAGCGGGCACCGTTATCAAAGGAGACAAGGAAACCCGCGCCGCCCTGATTGTAGAACCGGGCGGGAAACTGATTGCTAGGGGAACGGTAGATGCTCCCATCGTATTCACCTCCGAAATGCCCGCCGGGAAACGGAAACCGGGTGACTGGGGAGGATTGATTTTATGTGGTTATGCCCGGAACAATGAAGACATCATGCAGATAGAGGGAGGCCCGCGTACCATGCACGGAGGTCCGAACAACGCGGATAATTCGGGCGTCCTGAGCTACGTCCGTGTAGAGTTTGCGGGATATCCGTTCAAGAAAAACCAGGAGATCAATGGCATCACCTTCGGTTCGGTAGGAAACGGCACGCAAATAGACCACCTGCAAGTATCGTATGCCAACGACGATGCCTTCGAATGGTTCGGCGGAACGGTTCATGCGGAATATCTGGTGGCCTATCACTGCTGGGACGACGATTTCGACATAGACAACGGCTATAGTGGCACATGCCGGCATCTGCTGGGCATCCGCCATCCGCGAATAGCGGACATCACAGGTTCTCATGCCTTCGAATGCAGCAATAATGGCACGAACACTCCTGCGGCACCTACCACAGCCGCCACCTTTGAAGATGTCACGATCTATGGCCCTGCCTCAGGGGATGCCTCGTTCGTAAATCATCCCGATTTTATCAATGGCGGCGGCCTCCGGCCGGAGAATGAAAGCATGCTCGGGCTATTCGGCGCGGCACTGTATATGGGCAACAACACATCGGTGACTTTCCGGAACTGCCGGATCAGCGGATATCCGTCGGACATGGAGGGCACACCGGCCTCAGTAGATAACGTAGTATTCAGCGAAAGGGAAGAAACCGGTTATCCGGAGTGGACCCAAGGATGGTGTAACTTCAATCCGCAAGAGACAGAGTATTGAATTCACCACAGAGTCTTATTCATTGCCGCTTAACAGAGCGGTTTTGACATTCTGTCCAAATGATATTTCAATCCTCTCAGATTGCTTTCTTTCGGCCCGAGGGAAAGGTACTCTGCGAAAAACGCCTCCTATGGCAATCCGGTATGATTGCTTTCGTAGGCCAAACAAGCCAAAGACAAACAAAACCGCACTACTTTCCAGAGGACAGGCAACCGATAGACAGTGATACCCCTCTAAACACAACTTTTTATCACTTCCGCTTTGTTCATCTCAGAGTAGTAACCGGAAAGATTCCGTCCACTTTTGAGCCTCCGATCGGAAACAATAGGAGTAATCCGGAAAAACATTAGGAGATATTTCGAAAAGAAGTAAGCATTTTCGGGAAACGCTTACTTCTTTCGGAGCAAATGCTTGCTTCTTTTCTCCGAAACTCCGGCCTATTCTCATCAAATCCCGGCTTTCGGAGCCCCGGACCTTGGCTTTCCTGAGCAGAAAGTCCTTTTGTCGGGCTTTTCTTCTCCCAGACGGACCTGAAAAAAGAAATGCGATGTTTGTCAAACAGCGCATTTCATATCTTTTTGAAAGAAGAATCGAATATAATCTATCAGAATGATTCATAAGAGGAGTTACTGTTAGCGACGATCGCTATACACTCCATCTCGATCAGCCAGGCAGGCCGGCATACAGCAGCAACAACAAACTGTATCGGTGTATCAGGAAAGCGTTTGGCAAACAAAGCGCGCACAACCGGATAATCCGAAGCGTCCCGCAGATAAACAATCATCTGCGCCACATCCTCAAAACCGGCTTTGCCCTCTTCGAGCAACTTCTCTACATTTTCCCACATCCGCCGGGTCTGTTCCCGGACATCACCTACATGAACCACTTCACCGCGATGATCGATACTCGCCGTACCGCTGATAAAGAGATGACGACGGTCGCCATACTCCACGGAAGTTCCCCGTTCGAAAGTCACTCCATACAAGGCTGTCGGGCTGAGATGAGACAGCGCATGCAGGTAAGTCACCTGTCCCGGCTGCAATCCTTTTACCGCATAGGCATCAAACAGCACATGTATCTTCGGATCGGCATGCCGTCCCTCTATGCCGGTACTGGCTATATAATGGGTCGATTCGGTCAGTCCCTGCCCCAGAAAGTTTTCACGGCGTGCCTTGACAATGCCGGCATAATTCACATCCACGTTCTGCACAAAGATCCAGGTACGGATGCAATCGGAAGCCAGCGTACAGCCTTTTCCGACCAGATCGGCTTCATAAGATTTCAACAAGGTTTTCATCTGCCGTTCCGATTTGCCGCAAGACACACCCGCACCGGCTGTCCAGTAATGCTTGTAAGCGGCATTCGGTTCGGAGGTCAGATAGACCCACAAAGCAATCTTACTTCCATCCAACGGGGGCTGTTGCACGACAGAGACAGCGCACGACGGCTCTTTCTGCAAGACAACCTGCAAAGCCTCCCACTGATTGGCGGCATCACTCAAGAAGTAACGGCAAAACACGGGTACCATTCCCCTGATTTTCACCTTCCTGCTCAGTATCCTATGATATGCTTTACGAATGGCCGTCAGCTGCTCTTCATAACTCCCCGCTTCCGGATCGACATGAAACATCAAATGCGCCTCTCTCGTTCCTCCCTCACCCCCAAAAAGGGAATATTCAACAGTAGTCCTTAAATACTCTATTCTATGTTTTCTGTATTCCATATTCTTACTCATCTTTTATTTCACTTTAACTCGCTCTTTCGACATCAGCCCTTTGGCCATCTCCCGCTTGTCCCATTGCACCGGAGCAGACACAAACTCGGGAACATTATACGAATAGATCAACTGATCGTAGAACGTATACGGATCTTGCTGAGGCAGCAGGAAAGGTTTCCCTATACGCCCTTGTCCGTCCACCGAGGAGATATAAAGGCGGGTGTACAACCCGTCACCTCTCCGGCTGCTGAACACAAACCAATGTGAATTGCTGCTCCAGTTGTGATAGCTTTCCGTGTCGTCACTGTTCACTTCCTCCAAGTTGCGATAGGTTCCGGTCTTCAAGTCCAGCAGCCAGAGATCGGCCTCTTTGTGCCAGATGGAGAAGTTCCCATAATCGGAAAGCGTGAACATCAGGTATTTTCCGTCGAACGAAGGTTTGGGGAAAGAGATACTTTTGTCCAGCGTGCGGGCTGAAATCAACGTATCGATCCGGTCACCGAACGTTCCGTCTTCGGGATGGAAAGCAATGCTGCACAAGCTGTATTTCACGTCTTTGTATCGGACAGGCATCTCTTTCTGCTCGGCCGAACAGAAATAAAGCGTTCGTCCGTCGGGCGAGAATGCCGGAAAAGTTTCAAACGAAGCCGTACTCAGCAAAGGAGTAGTCAGTATCCGATGGGACCGGGGATGATAAACCACCACATCCGAAGCCTGGTCGAATACCTCTATCGGCTTCTTTCCTCCCAGATGAAAGGCCTGATTGGTTTTGTTCACCGAATAAGCGATGTATTCGCCCGAAGGATGCCAGTACGGATAGACACAGGCCGACAATTGCCCGTCGGCTTTGGTATCGAGAAATTCCAACCGATCTCCTGTGTCGATTACAGTGGCTCCATGCCCGCCTCTTACATGTACGCTCGACGGTGTGGGCTCCGTCCGGTTGAAAGCATGGCAATTGATGCAGGCGGCCGTCACCTGCGTGTTCTCAAATAAAGGAGTCTGGCGGAATGTTGAAAGTTCACGTTCGTAGATCCCCATCTTGCTGTACACTTCATATCCGGGTGCGAGCAAACGGTATACCAACCCGTAATCGATCGGGAAAGGACTGACATATATCGGAAACGGACGATACTCTTTCCACTTCTTCCCCTGGCGGACAGAGACTTTCACCTCGATGCTGTCTCCCTTATTACTTTCAAGAAGTTCGTGCCATTGCTTGGCGGGAATGTCTACGGATCTTCCATTCAGCCGTACAGGCTTTCCTTTCGTACCGGCAATCACGACATCAACCGCCTCTACCCCATCGTCCGTCACCCGGAAGTTAAGCGGGGCAATGGTAGAGGGAATGGTAACCCCGACATAATCGGGGAATATCGATGGCAATGTATCCACCCTGGCAGGGGATGTCACCTTCTCTTGACAAGCTGCAAACAAGAAGAGCAGCCCTATCATGCTAAAACAGTATTTTATCTTTTCCATCTTATCTAAAGTCTGCATAAAACCAATATGTATCTCCGAATCGGGCAGACAATGCATCTGCCGAACGGGCAGATGTGAAAATCTGTGCGTATTCTCTCAATCTATTCTCTGTCTGCGGGTTTATCTTCCAGGGAATTGTATCTGTTGCAGTGTGTTTGCTCATAAGCCAATAGAACAACAACGCTTCCTGATAGCCCTTGGGAACGGAAGAATATCCCAGATCGGCTCCCAAAGGATAATAATGCACAAAACGTCCCACATCCTTCTTCAAGAGTGTACAAGCCATCAAATACTCATACGCCATCCGGTTGCGGGGATTTGCATGAAGCAGGAACTCCAATGTCATCTCCGGCAGGTCAGGGTTAAAGAAGAAATCGGTTCGCGGAGTAAGCCTCCTCAATCTCCCGTATTCCGGATGTGCATTGACCCGGTCTTCATCATTCAGGCAAGCCAGAGTTTCAGTAGCCCAATCTTTATAAAAGAGGGTATGCTGCAAGATACGCAGATACTTCCGGGCCACTTCGTACCTGCCATTAATCAAATTGGTCTCAGCAAGCCTTTTAAAACAACGCACACTCTTCCGGTAATCCGGAACGGCCTCCATAGCCTCGAAGACAAACTGCTGCGCCACATTGACCAATCCCAGGTAATAATAAGGTTCACCGGCTACCAAAGGAATGGTGAAGTCGTTGACAAATGACATCAGTAGTCCTTCCTTCCCCCGCTGGTAAAAACTAAACATACGTTCCGGCAGCTGCCCTTTCATTGCTAAAGCCAAATTGAGACAAGAAACCGACATCGGTGTATCGGGTGCTTTCTTTTCCGCCATCGCAATCACTTCATCCCATTCTTGCATGCGCACATGATAATCATACCCCATCACTTCCTCTTTATTCAACCCGATACCGTATTTGCCATACAGATTCAAAACAAACAACATCAGGATAAATTGCAGAACCCATGCTCCCGAGTAGTATCTCCAAGTCATCTTCTCGGGCAAACGAGCTACCAATAACGGTACCAGAATCACAGCCAGCCAGGCTATCACCTGCATTTGTGGAAAGACTAATGGAAAACGATAACTTCCGATCGCCCACAACAGGCGGTCGGCCGGATATGGAAATACAGCCCAGGATATCCAATAGGTCACTCCGGCAATTCCCAATGTACCTCCCACCAGAATCCACCAAGGCAAACGCCTACCGGCAAACCGGCAAAACTCAGTTATCCATATCAATGGAATGAAAAGCCATGCACATCCTCCCGCCAGCAGATAAAGCAGCGGAATGCCGACTCCCCAATAAATCAGGCGTATCCGCCTATTCTCAATAAATGTATATCCGATGAGTGCTCCCAGCACCATTCCCACAGAGATGGCTCCGGAAAGAAGAAAATTTTCGTCGCAGAACAGAATAAAGAAACATAAAGAAGGTAGCAGAGTAAGCGGATACCATGCCGGGTGTCCGCCCAGGCGGTTTGCAATCCAAACCATCAACCTGTGAATACCCTCTATTGCACCGGTCAAGATAGCGGCTCCCGCCCACGAATAATAATAGAATTGGGTGAGAAAGCCTCCCAGATAGTCCGCCATTCCCCCGGGATGGGATACTTGTTCGACAAAATAGTCGGATGTAAAGAGAAACATCTGGAACTGTTCCTGATAATGCAGATGGTAGGAGTAGTATACTCCGAAGAAAATGAAGACACCTGCTCCCAATAAGATGGACAAAAGCAGGTTTATTCTTTTGACGTGCTTGTTTTTCATATTCGGTAAATTGTGCCCAAAAGTACAAAAAGTTTGGAAAACAATCTAACGAAACAGGAAACAATACAGTTATTCGCCCAACAGCTCGATGCACATACGTCCGTTATGATAAGGACATTTCCAGAAGCCGGCCTTATCATCATCCCGGTTCAGGCTACCGTCGGCACGAAGGCTCCAGAACCATTCGCCATGCACATCGTCAGTCAAATGTCGTTTAATAAACTCCCAGCAGTCGATGGAATGTTGCAAAGCCCCGCGATCACCGAAATATCGGAACAAGTTATAGTATCCGACTACGGTTTCGGCTTGCACCCACCAATGGTAGTCGCCGTCGATGTGTCCGGTAGTGAGATCCTTTTCGTATATCATTCCTCCGTCGGAGGTAAGTCCTTCGGATGCAGCCGCAGCTATCTTCTTTACAACAGGTTCTATCTCCGCAATGAGTCCGGCGTCTCCCAATACCCGGGCGGCTTCATGCAACAACCATGAGGCTTCGATATCATGTCCATAAGAGACGACCGGGTATTTGCTTTGCCAGTCGTTATCGAAAAAGAGTTGTAAATGGGATGTGTCCTTATCCAGTATCTTCTCTGTAAAAAGTCCTATCAGGTTGTAGAGCTGACGTTCCAGCCGTGCATCTTTCCAGACCCGGTACAGGTTGGTGTAAGGTTCGAGGATATGCAGATGGGTATTCATAGTCTTGCGTTCATTCGCATCTTTCTCGCTGAGGCGCATATCGGCTATTTCGTTCCATTCACGGGTAAGCGCTTCACAATAACCATTCTTCAGCCCATCAAAGCTGTGGGACTCTATATCATTGAATAAACGGACGGCATACATCAATGCTTCCGGATCTCCGGTAGCCCGATGGAACTCGCTCAGTCCGTAAATGGCAAAGCCGATGGCATAAATCTGTTTCTTGGTATCCAGCGGCTCACCTCTATAGTTGAGTGACCAGTAGACCCCTCCGAACTCGGAATCATAAAAGTGGTCGATAAGGTATCGTTTGGCACGGTTTGCCATCTCTTTGTACTCCTCTCTACCCAGCAGACGATAGGCAGCAGAATAGGTCCATAAAATACGCGCATTCAGAATAGCCCCTTTATCGGCCCGGGGTATTAATTCCTCCTGTCCGGTGATGCGTCCGTAAAATCCACCGTTCTCCTGATCTACCATCCGTTCCATCCAGTAAGGAAGAATACGGGTAGTAAGCTCTTTCTGCATTTCTTGTTTAAGAATCTCGTCCATATGATGTCTGAATTATGATTGAATAGCCTTTCTTCTCTTCTCCAACTCTGAAGTCACCTCTCTCATCTTCTTCTCCGATAGCGGATACATACTGATGAAAACGACGGACAGAACTGTTCCGACAGCGGGCAACCAGCTGAGAAACATCTTAATCCCATGAATAGCCTCTACACTCTGCACTTCGTTGGCACGAAAGCCGAAGTAAGCCAACAACCAACCGGTCAGTGCACTTCCGATAGCCCAACCGAACTTCTGGCTCATGGACGAAGACGAAAAGATCAGACCTGTAGCCCGGTTGCCGGTCTTCAGTTCCGAATAGTCAGCACAGTCGGCGTACATGGACCAGAGCAAAGGGAAAATACTTCCGGCACAGATACTGATCAGCACCTGAAAAACAAAAATCAGGGTGATGTCTCCTTTCCCAAACCAATAAAAGATAACGGAAAGGAGAGTAGCCAGACTCATGGCTCCCATGTATGTGTTTTTTTTGCCAATACGGTTACTGACCGGAGCTGCAAGAATCACTCCCACAATATTGGCAGCCTGTCCCACTGCCAGATAAAGGCCGCTCAGCACAAAAGAAACGCCAAAGAAGGAAACCGTGGAGTAATCCTCTTCCACAACAAAGTACTTGAAATAATAAACCGTAGCTCCGTCACGAATAGAATTGAATACCAAAGCTGCCACTCCGGCTCCGAGCAGAATCCACCACGGACGGTTGTGAAGCAAATCTTTCAAATCGTCTTTCAGGGAGTTTTGTACTTCCCTGATCGGTTTTACCCGTTCACGTGTCAAGGCGAAACAAAGATAAAACAGAGCCGCACACATCACAGCAATCACCACCACACTCAACATCCATCCCCGTTGCTCGTCTTCTGCACCACCAAACAGGTTGACCATCGGCATGAAGAGCAGCAAAGCAATAAAACTGCCGATATAGGCAAAAGTCATACGGTAAGTGGACAGGGTATTCCGTTCTTTCGGATCAGGACTCATCACTCCCAGCAGTGAAGCATAAGGCACATTGATAGCCGAATATACCATCATCATCAAAGAATAGGTAATGTAGGCATAGACCAGTTTTCCCGTATCATTCAACTCCGGAGTGGTGAAAGTAAAAATACCAATTAGTGCAAAAGGAACGGCAAGATACAGCAGATAAGGACGAAATTTCCCCCAGCGGGTCTGTGTGCGATCGGCAATCACTCCCACGATCGGATCGAAAGCCGAATCCCATATCCGGGTAATCAGAAACATGGTTCCTACCACAGCAGCAGGCAAGCCGAATACATCGGTATAAAAAATCATCAGATAGGACCCGAACAGTTTCCAGAACATGGACGAAGCCATATCGCCCAGTCCGTAACCGATCTTCTCTTTCAGTGTAATCATGGCAGTCATTCTATTCTTGGTTTTCTTATTTCATCAATCTCAGATTTCGTTCAATCAGGTTTTTCAGTATCTCTACCGAAGCTGAGGAAGAAAAGCCGTCCTGAGGAGTGTGCAGGCAGTAATCCACCAACCGTTCGATAGTTGAGGTAGCTACATGCATACGGGTGTCCGACGAAGCATAGTAGATAAATACTTTTCCGTCATCGTCGGCTATCCAACCATTCGAAAAAAGCACATTCGACACATCCCCAATGCGCTCTTCTCCTACCGGAGCCATAAAGTACCCCGCCGGAGAAGCTATCAGCCGGGTGGGATCATCCAACGATGTCATATACATATACAATACATACCTGAGCCCGGCAGCACAATTGCGTACTCCGTGTGCCAGATGAAGCCATCCCTGAGGAGTCTTGATAGGATGCGGCCCTTCACCGTTCTTCACCTCCTTGATGGTATGATAATATCGTTTGTCGATGATCTTCTCTTCTCCAACCTCGGCATGGGTTATATCGTCAATCAATGCCCATCCGATACCACCTCCGCTACCGGTATCGATAAATCCGTCTTGCGGACGGGTATAAAGTGCATACTTTCCATCCACAAACTCGGGGTGCAGCACCACATTACGTTGCTGACTCTTTGTTTTCAGATCCGGCAGACGTTCCCAATTTTTCAGGTCTTTGGTACGGGCAATGCCGGCAGTGGCTGTAGCTGACGATAAATCACCTATGGGAGCATTGTCATCGTGCCGTTCGGCACAAAAGATGCCATATATCCACCCATCTTCATGGGCAGTGAGACGCATATCGTATACATTGGTTGCAGGAACCACATCTTCGGGTAAGGTCACCGGATACTCCCAGAAGCGGAAATTATCAATACCGTTCGGGCTTTCGGCAACAGCAAAAAAAGATTTGCGGTCTGCTCCCTCCACTCTCACCAACATCAGGTACTTCCCATCCCACTTAATGGCTCCGGCATTCAACGTCGCATTCATACCGATACGTTCCATCAAAAAAGGATTCGTCTCCTCGTTCAGGTCGTATCGCCAAAAGACAGGAGTATGCGCTGCAGTCAGTACAGGGTAACGGTAACGCGTAATCACTCCGTTTCCCTCTTCTACCGGTTCATTCTTACGCATCAGCAGTGCTTCATGCCCGGCAAGCAATTTAGCAACTTTATCATTAAACAGACTCATAATGGACAGTGTTTTTATCGTTATTTATTTGATTTTCTATTTATAAAGGTTCTTCACGTCCGACACAAACAGAGTTTTCGGTTCACGGTAGAACTTCACAAAGTCATCGGCGGACACCTGTCCGGGATAAGGAGCATAATAGTGGTTTACCCTTTCACGTGCATTGCGCCACACCAACACATAACTGATAGGATACTTGCTGATTACCGGATAGAGAGTCTGTGTCCACCAGACAGAATCGGGAATAGCCTCGAAACCGGTTTCGGTAATGGCTATAGGCTTATCGTGCGCCTTACCTACTTCAGTCAGGATAGCAAGCGACTTATCCAATTGCTCCATATATTGTGTCCGGTCGAACTGATAGGTGTCAAAGCCCACCAGGTCGATGATATCATCTCCCGGATAACGCTCCAGATAAGCAGTCGAATCTTTGGGTTCCGATCCCGGTGAATAAGCATAAAGCAGGTTCTTTACTCCCCGGGCATGCATACGATCATGCGTCATCCGCCAAAGAGCCTTATACTGGTCGGCCGTGCAAAGATTTTGTCCCCACCAGAACCAACTGCCGGTATGCTCGTGCCAGGGACGGAAAATAACCGGTATTTTTGTACCTTCTTCCGTCTCCAAAGTATTCATAAAGGCTGCAACAGCATCGAGCCAACTTATAAATTTCGCATGATGTACACCACCGGGCAGTATGGAAGCTACAACCGTCGTATCACTCACATCCCACGCATCTTTACCGGTCAAGGGGTTATCGAGATGCCAGCTAAAAGAAACCACTCCTCCCCTTTTATATTGATTAATCGTCTCCTGACGTATTTTGCGAAACGGCACGTTATCCAGACTTTTCTCTCTTTCCAGTTCAATGTGGCCCAGATCAAACGACATGACAGCCGGATAATCACCACACACACTTTTCACGTCACTGCGATCTTCGTCACCTTCCCAGCCGACACCGTAAAGCGGATCGTCATGATGACCAAACATAATCCCCTGTGTGGGAACCTTCCGTAGATTATTCAGTAAATTCACTGTTTCCGTCGTTCGCAGAGTGTCGACAGTCGAATCCGCTCCTGTTTTCTTTCCGGAAGGTGAACAGGCACCCAATCCTGCCAATAGCAGTGCACCTGTAGCTAATATCTTTATTCTCTTTATCATAATTCGTTTATTTAACGATGAATACTATGCAAAAGTACGAGGGTTCCCCCTTGAAAACAAGTACAATATTATCCAATACTGGTATTATCATTCACCTACCCTTATTGTACTTCTCTACAGCCAGATAAAAGGCCTGAATATTGTCAAAAGGTACTTCGGGCGGAGTATCGCAACCGGTGGATATAATAAAGTTAGCGTATTCTCCGGTACAGGTCAGAAGTTCTTCTGTCCGTGCAAAAACATCTTCAGGCGTCAGTACCCTGAACACTCCTACAGGGTCCAGATTACCCATCACCCATACATCCGAAGGGCATTCCCGGAGAGCAGTTATCATATCCGCCTTATTTCCGAAATGATACCCTTTAGCACCGGTAGCCAGCATAGCAGCAGTGCAATGTCCGGTGTTACCGCAATTATGCAGAATAACTGCAAACGAATCATCCTGGACAGCATCGATAATACGTTTCACATAGACCGAAGAATAGCGTTGACAATCTTCATTCGAAAGAAGTCCGGCAGCCGGTTCCGCCATAATAACACCGGCCACTCCGGTCTCTTTGATAGCCAGACAATAACGGAGAATGAATTCCGTGCATTTCTCCAGTAAAAGCAGAACAGTATCGGGCTCGGTATAGATAGCCATCATAATTTCCGTCATATCGTATAGACGACCTGCCAGAGAATAGGGACCGATACAACCGGCCAGCACGGGCTTGTCTATTCCTTCTGCTGCCAGGCGGTCGGCCAGCAAATACTGAGGCATGCGTCCCGATTCGACCGAAGGAATCTGCAAAGCCTCAACATCTGCATATCCAGTGAGCAAACGTCCGCAAACACTGGGTACTTCATTGGGGGACATACTAAGTCGAGCTCCAAAAGCTTCTGCTTCCACGGTAAGATCCATAATAGTGGTACAAGCCGCCGATTGCGGAAAACATTCGTTCAAGGCACGGATAGCGTGATAATGAATTTCACCGTTCGTTACGGCATCCAATACCCGTTTCCCTAACAATTCAATACCCGGATGGGTCATAATGGGGATGGCTACCCGTTTTCCTGATACTAATTTATCTTTTATATATAGTGATAGTTCCATAACATTCTATCTGTTTAGTTTATTTCTGTTTTTATAGCAATCGGCTTTGCCGCATAGTTCGCATCCATATTTCCGTTTGACAATACATGGACCATAAGCAATAATACCACTGACCGATTTAATAGGCGACATCAGCGAAGAATCACTCAATCGGACCCCGCAGGGAAATTCAGGCAAGCAGCTGAAAAGCAACTGCTGTTGCGTGACGTGCCATCCGCAATAACCGGGACTGTAAGGATGACTGACTCCGTATCCCAAAGGAAACATTCGGGATTCCACTTTCCGGCATACTTCACGGACAACTGCTTCAGCAATTGCCGAACCGTAAGCATCCAGAAGAAATTCGCGTAAGATGTCTCCCTGACTGCCTATCCTATGCTGAAAAGCCTCAAACTCGTACCCCGCAGTAGCAACAAAGAGTACATAGCCCGCAGCATCTTTAAGATAAGGAGTTATAACAGATCCTGTTTTCAGAGAAATACCGTTTACTCCCACCTCACAAGTACCGGCCGGCTCGGCATCGAACAGAGCATACAGAAAGCGGGGTGTACAAATTCCGGCAATCTCTGTTTCCAATGCATCAGATATTGCCTGTATCTCCGCATCAGGCACGTAACCGGCTCCCATTGAAAGATTAATATCCTCCGGATCGAGTCTCAACGAAGTGAAAGGCAGACACTCTTCAACAATATGGGAATTCACCAGTGGCATATTCAACAGGCGTTTATCAACTTCTTGGCCATTATTACGGCTGCATTGGCATTACTGGTATAGGCATCGGCACCGATAGATTTGGCAAAGGCATCGCTGACAGGTGCTCCTCCTACCATTACTTTTACTTTTCCCCTCAACCCGGAGGTTTCAAGGGCATCGATCACTTCCTTCATGTAATTCATGGTAGTGGTGAGCAGTGCGGACATGCAAATAATATCTGCCTTATTTTCCAATGCCGCAGAAATGAATTTATCACTCGATACATCCACTCCCAGATTGATGACTTCAAACCCACATCCTTCAAACATCGAAGCAACCAAGTTTTTACCTATATCATGCAAATCCCCTTTTACCGTACCAATCACAATCCGACCGATATACGAATTGACCTGCCCTTGCATCAGTGGTTTGAGTATATCGAGGGCACCACGCATGGCACGGGCACTCATCAAGAGGTTCGGAACAAACACTTGTCCCGATTCAAAACGTGCTCCAATGGCTTCCATGGCTTTAATCATATATTCATTAATGATTTCCTGGGGTGCTGCTCCTCCGGCAACAGCTTCCTGGGTAACACTGACTGCCTGTTCCAATTTACCGGCCAAAATGGCTTCATATAATTCATTGAGGTTGTTCATAGCTTTTATCATTTATAAGATTAATAATATATAGATACTCTTTCTTAAAGATTACCTAACATAAATTTATTGTACAGCGAGATGATTTTACGATTTGCCAACCGATCTATCAGGGGACTTTAAGAGAATTTCAAAGCCATCTGATGATCAATACAGGCAAAACATGGTAGGAATAGTATTTTCTGAAAATTATCAAGAGATATCCTTTAGAGCATCGAACATCGCAACTACATTGTCTACCGGAACATTGGCCTGAACATTATGGACAGCATTGAAAACAAAACCTCCGTCACGGCCCAATATCTCACACTGCCCCATTACATGGCGACGTATCTCATCGGGAGTACCGAAAGGCAGTATCTTTTGCGTATCTACCCCACCGCCCCAAAAGGTCAATTGACTGCCGAATTCCTCTTTCAATCTTCTGGAATCCATGTCTTTGGCATTAATCTGAACCGGATTGATAATATCAAATCCGGCTTCGATCAATCCGGGTAGAATCGGGATAATAGCTCCACAGGAATGCTTAAAGATTTTCCAGGTAGTATGTTGATGTATCCAATCATTCATCCGTCGATAGTGTGGTAACCAAAGCTCACGGAAGGTATCTATAGAGCAAAACTGTGATTCCTGGGAACCGAAATCGGTCCCACATGTCAACACCACATCTATCTTATCTCCTAATGCAGCCCAGAGTTTTTCATAATTGGCAATGGCAATGTCGATCTCTTTCTCAAATACCTGATGCAAATAGTCCTGCCGCATAGCAGTAGACATATACCATTCTACCACACTACGAATCCCCTTGGGCTGCTTCAATCCCATACCGGGAACAAAAGCAACATCCCCCAGAGCCGTTCCCCCGAAACTGGCAACAACAGCTCTGCCGGTCTGATATGCCTTGTCTGCCTCAGCACAGTAATAAGCCAGATCATTCTCTGTCAATAGCCCGAACTCTTCTACATTGTCTTCCGGGTCCAAACGATCTTCTTCAATGGGCTGCTGACGCTCAATAGCATTAATGAAATAACATCCTTTGGGCATCACGGCACTGGGGGGATAATTTTGATCCCCACCGGCATACACATATACATCTCCCCGCATATCAGGAGTTAAATCCATTGCTTCAGGCACCAACACCCGTTGCCCCCAAGGGGTCGTCTGTTCGTGCATACGAGTCGTATCCAAATCGAAGATATCTTTGGGTCCACCTATACTTATACAGTCTACTCCGATCTTTTCGGCTAGTTCCGCATCTATCTCTCCTAACATCTGAAAAGCATCTACAATCTTCACCGGACGGGGTGCCAGTCCATAATAGTTTCTTAGCGCTTCCACAATACGGCAATGGATACCCGTGACTGCTGTAGACCCGAAATCAACCGGTATACTACCTGCATTCTGATGATTGAGTGCACAACGCACTTTATCTCTTGATCTGTTCATGACGTTTACATTTTAAAAGTATATTTTCGGTTTATCTCAAATGCTTGTCGGCAGGCAATATCCTCGGAAGAGCCTCCCACCATTATTGTAAAGCGTCCCGGTTCGACCACCCATTCCCCCTCTTGCATATACAGAGCCAATGACTTCTTATCAAGAGTAAAAGTTACTTCTCGGGATTCACCAGCCTTCAGGTGAATACGGCTGAACGCCCGTAACTGCTTGGCAGGAGTCGTAAAACTGCTTACGTCATCCCGGAAATAGAGTTGTGCCACTTCATCACCATCTGCAGTACCCTGATTTTGTATGGTTACTGTTACATCTACCCGGCAATCATCACTTCCTTCAGTTACCTGCACTTTCATATCCGTATAGGAAAAAGTTGTATAACTAAGACCATAACCGAAAGGATAACGAGGAGTACCCGGTTCTTCAACATATCGGCTACGATTTCCTTTCCGTCTTGTATTGTAGTATACCGGCAACTGACCGACCGAACGTGGCACAGAAAGAGTGAGACGTCCTGCGGGATTGTAATCACCGAAAAGCACATCGGCCACAGCATTCCCTCCCTGCATGCCCGGATACCAGGCATCCACAATTGCCTCTGCCTCTTGAATAGCTCCCTCCATCAATAACGGACGCCCTTTAATCAATACCAATACCACCGGTTTACCCAACCTGGAGATTTCTTCCAACAACTCCAGTTGTCTTCCCATAAGATGAAGTGTGGCTCGATCATAGCCTTCGCCACTTTCCATATCACTGATCTGATTTATAGTGACTTTTGCCGCACCGGTTTCTTCATATTCCGAGGAAAAATCCCGGGCACTCGATCCTCCCATCACCATTACTACGGCATCGGCATTACGGGCTGTTTCTATAGCATCTTTAAATCCGGTACGGGAAGAATCACGCACTGCACACCCCTTGGCATACAGCACACGAGTTTCTTTAGAGACCTTCTGTCGAATTCCATCCAAGACTGTCACTACGGTCCCATCGGCTTGAGGAGCGGTATAGTCTCCAAGCATATTATACACATTATCGGCATTGGGACCTATAACAGCAAGGGTACGAATATCCTTCTTCAACGGCAACAGCTTGTCCTTATTCTTAAGCAGAACGATTGACTGACGGGCTACTTCACGAGCCAGTCCGGTATGTTCGGAAGAGGCAACAAGTTGTGCTGCCTGCTTTTCATCTACAAATGGATCATCAAACAATCCCATTTGGAATTTGAGAGATAAAATGCGACGTACCGCCTTATCTATCGTTGCTACAGCAACATCCCCTCTTTTGACCGCAGCAACCAACTGCTCAGCATAGACATTCGTTCCCAAATCACTATCCACTCCGGCATTCACGGCCTTTATGGCCGCCTCATAGTCATTGCCGGCAACACCATGTTCCCGTAATCCTCCGACAGCATACAAATCGGACACGACAAAACCTTTGAATTGCCAACGATCTTTCAGGATATCCGTTAACAAATAACGACTTCCGGTACATGGATTTCCGTCTATTTCATTGTATGAACTCATCACAGACAATGCCCCGGCACCTACCGCCTCACGAAAAGGAGGAAAGATAGCCTCTTCCAGTTCGCGCTCGCCTATATGGGCAGTACCTCCGTTATGTCCGCCTTCCGTCCAGCCATACGAAGCAAAATGTTTGAGGGTCGCTATCACGCTTTTACCGTCGTTTAATGTCTCTCCCTGAAAACCACGTACCAGAGCAGTTCCCATCACCCCATTCAGATAAGGATCTTCTCCATAAGTTTCCTCTACACGCGACCAACGCGGATCACGGGCCAAGTCGAGTACCGGTCCATAGCCGATGTGTGCTCCCTGAGCACTTGCTTCAATAGCAATGACACGTCCCATCTGCCGGATCAGTTCCGGATTCCAGGTACTTGCCTGACCGATGGAAGTCGGAAATACTGTTGTACCAATCGCCATGTGGCCATGCGGACATTCTTCCGCCAGAAACAGCGGAATACCCAAACGGCTATGTTCTATGACGTAAGATTGAAGACGATTGGACGCTCGGGCAGCCAGCGAAGGATTGAGTCCGGTATGCAACGTACGTTGCGTCCACGGATCAGCCCGCATAAAACCCCAGAGCGATCCGATATGGTACTCTCCGATTTCTTTCTCCAACTGAGGGGTCAGGCGGATGTCCTCTCCCACCCGTTCGTACATGGGCCACCCCAATGAAGTAAGCATCTGTCCTACCTTTTCCTCCAAAGTCATCTGTGACAAAAGATGCTCCACACGATACTCCACAGGAGCAGAAGGGTTTTCATAAGTGTCCATCCGCCCATTCTTATTCAGGTCATAAAAATGCAAGCGCGTCACTTTGTCTTTTTTCTTCCCGAATGTGTTTTTAGCCCGAACCGGAAAAATAAAAAACACACTCAACATCAAAAAGCATATTAATTTCATTTTCATTGTTTCTGAATTATCTGGTTAATATCACTTACCGCCTCCTTTATCATATTTATCGTCGAATCTGTTGCATAAACCGAATTCAGCCCTTGTTCCTCCTGCCCGGGATCTCCCATATAGTCATCTCCCCTTTGCCAAAAGAGATGTTGAGGTTCCGCAAATCCACCCCATGCCCAGAAGTTACATCCTTGGAAAACACCCTTTTCGGCAGCATGCTTTTCGACGATATCAAACACAGCTCTGTAATACCGGTCCCGCTGAACAGTGGAAGTATTCGAAGTAAACTTCACACTGTCTCTCGGTAAACCAAACTCTTCAAGTACCAGCGGCTTGTTTATCTTAAAAGCTTCCTGCACATGCATATCGATATAAGAGCAGGTGTTTTCTATTGCCTGCCCGATGGTACCCGGAATATCTTTCTTATCGATCCATCCCCAATTATTCGGCCAAATATGAATCGTAGTATAATCAACATTCGCATCGGCATGGATAGAAGTCCAAAGTGACAAATCCCCCTCACAACCGGCCATTCCTTCCGATCCAATAGAAACCAGATGGTTAGAATCCATAGATTTAATAAGAGCAGCGCAATCGGCAATCCAGGCTGCAAAACTCTTTTTATTGTCCTCACCGAACGGACGGGGTTCATTACCTATCTGCCAAGACATAATTGCAGGATCTTCACTATATTTTTTTCCAGTATACCGATTGACACGATTTACAACGTGAGTAATATGATTCCGGAACAAATGGTGTGCTTTTTCCGACTTAGCATATTGTGCCACATAATTCGAAAAAGCATCCCATCCGGCTACATTCGGCATAGGCACTTCACCATGTCCCGCCCAATAAAGATACTGGGAATATCCGCCCGACCACTCCCAGCTGTTATTCAGGAAAAGTACGGCATACATATCCCGTTTATCCAACTCCGACAGGAAGAAATCGAGCCCGTCAAAAATAGTATCATTATACACACCGGCTTCCACCTGAAGTGCAGGCTCAGCTTTCGTCGGAATCCCATCTTTTCCGTCTGCTCCAACAAGAACACGCAAATTGTTAATACCAAGAGCCTTCAAATAATCCAGTTCACGAAGTAATCTCTCCCGGTTACCTCCCTGTCCCTGTGACCCCAAAATAGCTCCATACCAAAAATTAGTTCCTATATAATAATAGGGTTTTCCATTCACCGTCAGACGTCCGTTTGACACACGGACAAAGGGATCAGGAGAAACCTGAGGAGAAGTGCACGCCCCAAGCACAATCAACAAGGTTAATAGGATAGTCGATAGGATTTTCATAATCATCAGATATTTTATTTATAAGATTCTTTCCACCCTGAAAGTGATATTGCAAAGATAGGCGTTGGATGGATGTATACCTAATACTATCTTAGCATTCCATGATATTATTTATAAGCAGGTTCAGTGCCAAGTATAAAAATTAGGAATTTCATCAGCGAAGAGCACCAAAGTGTCCCTCTTAAACCGACAAAAATCGGCTGCTGCCGGATGTCCTTTATAAGGAGAAAACCCCGACCAAGTGCATACATAATTCAAGGCTACCCCTTCCGAACGCAGAATAGATAACAATTGTGTATACCACAATGAATCACGTGTCTGTGTACCTGTCTCAGTAATGGCAGAAAGTTTTCCATGCTTTTGCGCATATTGTGTAAGGATACGGGCTTTCAGAACTACCAGGGAGGTATCTCCCCCATCCGGACGAAAATCCCAATAATTATCCATACCTACAACATCTACATATTTGTCTCCCGGATAACGTTCCAGATATTCGGCCTCAGTAGTGAAACCACAGTCCGGAGAAAATGCATATAAAAAGTTATGCACCTCTAAAGAATCTCTGAGATAAGTGACTGTAAACCGATACAATTTTTTAAATTCTTCAACCGAACAATGATTTTTTCCCCACCAAAACCAATTACCATCAAACTCATGCCAAGGACGGAATATGATCGGAATCAACTCTCCGTCATCGCCCTTTGCATTGTGTGCAAAATCAGCAATGATCTTCAAATCGGCTTTGAAGGTAGCATGATAAGAACCTCCCGGCAAGATATGACGAACCACTTGTGTTGTATCATAAAAATTTCCTCCGGTCACCGGATTATAATAATGCCAACAGAACGTAATAACATTTCCCCGATTATATGCAACATGGAATTTTTCCTGTATGTAATTCAATTCTTTTGTTTCCCAACTACGAGGATTCGTAAAATGAAGGAAATCAAAACTAGCCAAAGCAGGATAAGCCCCCGTCACATCATACGCATCACATCGGTTTGCCTCATCCCTCCAGCGTGTACTATCCGAATCGAACCCATCCATTTCATAATTATGTTGTCCATAAACCACCCGTTTTCCGGTCAGTTGCCGCAAGTTATAGAACAATGCCGCCGTATGTTCAGTTGCTCTCGTATCAACCAACATCAATCTGGTTTCTGTCAAGAGGTTCCTTCGCGAAGATATGCAAGACAGGATGCATACTACAATAACAATATATATTCCAATTCTTTTCATTAATAATCTATTTGAATGATTTCTGATGCCTCACTTTCATGATCCCAAAAGGATACGGAAGTCACGCAATAATAATAAGTTCCTTTCAGAGAAGTCCCGTCGAAATCAAATCCATTATCGGCAAAACTCTGTGTATTTCCCGCTACAAACGTCACAAACGTATCTGCTCCGATTTTAAAATTAGGAGTTCTGCTACGATAGATGCGATACATTTCCACATTTGGCACACGACTCCAAAACATACGTTTACCACAAATTGGTTTTATCATCGGAACTTCGGGTTTATCATCTCCCGGTACCTCAGTTACTACCACCGTATGATTCCGAGCCGGAGCCGAACCCGGATAGCAAAATACATTGTCAGAATCTGAAACCGAAATGTAGTATTCTATTCCCTGACGCGTAATCTCAGAAGCAGGTAAGGTTAATGTGAAGACACCTCTGGTCCGGTGCTTAAATGGTATTTTTTTCCACACTTTCTCTCCTGTTCTCCGATAGTGAAATATCCCGGATACAAATTCCGGTAACCGATTTTCAACGACTGAAAACCGAATGTGCAACGGAGTTCCCTCCATTATTGAAGTCAACGGGGAATTAATCACAATAACCGGAGCTTCCCGGTCAGCACTCCCGGCCAGACAATCGGCAGGTATTCCCAAAGGGCTTTTATGCCCTTCAATATCCACTGCATATACCGTATACGAAGCTGCTCCATGAAACTTATCCTGATAACAATTCACATCAGACGCCAATGTATCAATCTCTTCTCCATTACGACAAACCACGAAGGAACTTACTGCCGGCTCTTCATTACGCCAACTAATCTGTGCTCCCTCAAGAGTACCTTTAGCTATAATATGCGAAGGAGCCTGTACCCGTTGCTGTTTACGTAGCTGGTTGATCTTCTCTACATAGTTCTGTTTCACAAATCGATTCTGAGTACTCATAATGTTTCCATAGGAAGAAATATCTTCAATACGATACAAAAAACTACGCGCCCATTCATCCATTTTCCCCGGTAAATCATTCCATTGATAATTTTCAAAATCAGTATTCAAAGCTATATGGCATGCTGCTCCCTGAATACGTGCTCGTAATCGGGAGAGACGCAATTGTTGAAGTACATCCGAAGTAACGGCCATACAACTATCAATTGTTTTCAGCTGTTTATCAGCTAATTTCCCAGCTTTGGCTATTACATTAAAAGGTTGAAAACGAACATAAAGCGTATGAACACCTTTTAACCCTTTCACCGGAACGGTCAATGATTTCCAGGATTGCCAACCTTCCGTGTTCTTTACTTCAAACCGAGCGATAACAGGTCCTCCCAATCGATCCAGATAAACAGTAGCAACACCACCCGAAGATGCAGAAGCAATCCGTATGGACATTCGTTCGGGACTATTACTAAAATCAACTGCCGGATACTGCAACCAGTCATCAGCCATAATATATCCCACGCACTCTCCTCCTTCATCACAAGGAGCATTTTTTGTACCTTTTTTCTCTGCATATCCGGTGGCTTTTATCTCCACATCCTTTCCATTCTTTCCCCCAAAAGTCATCGAATAAAGATTCATCAACGGATAAGTATGTACCATCTGATTAAATCCGGGTGTTTCCTGACACTCACCGAAATCGGTAGCAAAAGGTTCGTTTTGATCGATAATGTCAGTAATGGCATCCACTGCATTTTCTCCATAATTGGCAAGTGCAAAATCCCGATACACTTTCTCCGAAGAGTCCAGCACTTCATGATTATACCAAGGAGCCTTACTGATATACCACATCTTTGGAGAAATAGCATCCGCCAATCTCCATGTCAGCGCATAAAATCCGTTCATATTGGCAGAAGCATCTCCAAAGGCCCGGATTGTTTCCGAAAGATCTACATTATAAGGATAGTAATACTCAGAACTGTTAAAATCACGTTCCAGCCAGGGACATCCCCAGTATTCACGATTTCCATAAACACTTCCCGGCTCAAAAGCGGCCGAATAGTAAGATATAGGGGCACAAATGACATCTTCAGGCAGACTATTCACCGATTCCGCAGTTAGCCCCCAGCCCGATACAGCTATACGGGTAAAAGGCGACTTCCGCTTCATCTCTTCATAAAATCCATCAAAGACTCTTCGCCAACGGGCATAAAAAGCCTCATTTTTCTGACCTTCGGATTGAAAACAAAGCAGATAGTCCAATTCCGGATACTCACGAGCTATTTCTGCGACCTGTACCTTTATCAAGTCTTTGTTATCCGGTTCAGACTGATATTCCGGCAAAACGACATCAATATCTAACCCTAAACCTATTTTTACACCACGTAAGTGTGCATAGGCAATCACCTTACGGAATATAGTTGCTCCTTTCTCTTTGATCTGACCATTCGTCAACGTTTCATTATGCAAGCCATAGTCTGCCCCAAAATCATAATCATCATAAACTTCAGATGCCCCGAAAAGATATTCGTTGATATTCCATCCGGAACAGCCCCATCCGTGTCCTGTCTTTATGGTAGGCATCCATCCACGCGATAAATGCCCTTTGTATTCAAAATTATGAAACAGTTCATTATGTCCGCAAAACCCGTTATAGTTATGAATCATAATGAAGTTCATACGCATCCGTGCTGCCTGATCTATGATGTAACGCCAATCATCCCAAGAATAAATGGTAGCCGATTGCGGAAAATTAGTCCAGGGAAGAAATCCACGGATAGCCACTGTCGGAGTTCGTTCATCTTGAATCAACGGTATTCTCGTCTGAACCTCTTTCCTATCAGGATATACATCTCCATTCATATAGAAACGCATTCCTAAGTGATCTTCCAGCAACCCATATACACCATAAAGCAATCCATTGGCATCAACACCTGCAATGACAACCAATTCCCTGCCTTTTTCTTTTACTGTCCGAATGACATATCCCTGCTCTCCCGGCATGGACTTCAGAGGTAATACTCCTTTGTCTCTCCAAGACTTCACTAACGGATGATCCAGTCTTGTCAGAACAAATTCCGTTTTCCTGTCCGGTACTTCTTCATGATCGATGGACAACAAGCGTCCGGACAGCTGATAATAATACCGCTGAAGTTCTACCGCCGCATATTCTTCAATCGGCGTAGCAGAAGCTGTTAACAAAATCTGTGCTTTGACAGCCGATGCTGCCATCCCCAAAATTAAGATAGCCAGCAGGTGATATGCCATTCGTTTCATTTTTCTTTTATTTTGTTTTCCAGATAAATTTTAAGATCATTATATTCGCGCCACACACGTTGATTCAAAGAGCTAAGTACTCCCAATTCTCCACGAGAATGAACACGTTCCATATAAGTATCAAACATTTCTTTAACAGGGGCTGAAACTAACAGCCGATATGCGTCCATATACTCCTGCGAACCATTTATTTCCTCACCTTGCACTTCCTTCTTTTTTAAGATAAAAGCAGGCATCATAGCCCGATCTACCTCACCCAACAACAGCTCAAAACGGAACATTGCTATGAAACGTTTCAGATTCTCCCGTTTCTCTCCTCTTAACTTTTTCAATAACGATTCTCCCGAAGACACCAACTCTTGTCGTATTCGCACATTATTTTCATCTAATAATCCCCATTCCGGAGTATATGCATAAAATTCCGGTGACGGTACATTCCATTGAATCTGTTCACGATCCATTCTGGCAAGTAAAGGAGTCATTTCTTTTGCGGCTTCTTCCCCAAATTCCTCTGTCAGATATCGGTCATACAATTGATCTACACTCTCGTCAGCACCCTTATCCGAAGCAAAACGGGCAAACGTTCGAAAATTAAAACGGGGTTCCTCTGTACGCCAGTGAATAGCAATTACTCCGTCCAGATTTTGTTCGGCAGCAAGCTTTACCTGTTCACGCATCATATTGACCCTCGGCTGAAAATGCCAGAGTTGATGATCCCCCTCCAACCAGGGTACAGCCCAAACACTACGGTTTCGGGCAATCTCTTCCAAGAAATCAGGTTGCGGACTTTTTCCTAAATCCGGATTAAGGCAACTGAAAATAATATCTTGTGGTAAGGCCCTATCCAGTCCTTTCAATAAAGAAGGCAACTGATGTCCCCCTCCCCAACCACCAAGGATTAACTTTGCACGAGAGCCTTTTGATTTCAAATGTTTATAAGTCAATTTCATGTATTCCAATGCCCATACCCCGACAAAACGAGCCGATGAATCGGCAGCCTCTTTAAAGAGTGCCTGATTCTCTTGATAAGCCCGGGCAAAGGGTTTATCTCTAAGTGCTTTCTGAACATCGACACCCATAAATGAATGTTCATTCAGCCACATCCAGATATAATCGATATCCGGATAAGTGTTTAGGATATCATCAATTGCCGCATAATGTATCTCGGCAGCTATCTGACTTTTCGGATTGGGGATCATATTCGATTCACCTGCCCAATAAAAACAATCTCCGGCTACATTCAAAGAAAAATATTCGGGAGGGATCACTCCGAATTCAAATCCCATAGCCATTCGGATTCCCCGTTCATGTGCCATCTTCAGAACATCCCTCATCAAGGACTGAGCTTTTTCATAATGTTCCCGAGAAGAATGTGATGTTATCGAACCATTATTGCCAAAAGCTTCTGCACCAACAGGCAATTGAAATATCTTTCCCGTATCAAAAGCAAAGTCTTTCACAGCCATCGGAAGATATCCCCAACGGGCTGTCATCGAATTATCAAAACAAGCTTGCGGAAGAATATTTTTATATTCTATTTTTATCATAGGTTCCACATAGGTGGCATAGCGTTCTCCACCACCAGTATAATTATGAAAACCAATAAAATTGATACCATTCTTCCGGCATTCATCCAGATAAATCCGGTAATCCGACAGATTCCAGGAAGTAGGTCCCGATAGAAAATTATGCCAGGGCAACACTCCCCTGATATTAAATTTGTCTTGTGCCTGGATTTCCAGGCAGATAAACAAAGCAATAAACAGATATTGAATTTTTCGCATTATCATTTTTGTTAGATTTATATTGCAAGCTGAGTTAAAAAGAGGGATAGTTCCATAAAAACTTCCCTCTTTTACCAACTCTACCCTACATCAAGCAGATTATAATCTGCTTTTTGCTAAGCACACCTTAATCTTTGGGAACGATACGGAAATTATCAAAACAGATATCCGTATCTTCCGCCCAACTATTACCCATAATCTGCAGGACTCCATCATTAGGAATATCTCCTTTCCACATCTCTCCCAGATCAATAGAAACGGTTTTCCATTCTCCATTTGTATTCAGAGCAAGTCCCGATGCAAAAGGTTCCCAATCGTAATTGATCTGTGAAAAATAGAAACGAATCTGCCTTTTAGTCAATGGTTTGATTGTATTTACTTCAAACTTCAGCAAATATTTATTTTGATCGGCAATAACCTCCGGAGAATATTCGACAGCACACTGTGCAATAGTAGTCACCTCGTTCCAGTCCCAATCGTTCGCATCCCCTTTATTGATCTTGAAACGGGAGAAGTATCCACTGTACGGAGCAGGCACAGGACCATCTATCACATATTTACTACCTCCCCAACCGGTAAACGGATCAAAGTCACACAGCATGTTACCTTTTTCCATATATTTACCTGGAACCGTTACCTCTCCACAAACCGGACTGACTAATTTAATTTTTGATCCCATTACAGCATCTTCCGGCAATACAAAACTCAAGCTGTTGCCCGTTGATTTTGTAATTTTCACTTCTTTACCACCAAAGAACAGTTGTCCCGATTCGGTCGTTATCTCATAAAGATCGAAATAATCGCCGACTACTTTCATTGTATCACCGGCCGGTGTAAATTCATTGAACATTCCATTCACTTCCAATTCGGGGATAAACACTGATATCGGAGCTGTCACTGTAGAATTTCCACTCCCTAAAGTTATCAGATTATTTATTTCTCCCGGAATCACTCTTGGAATCGGAAAAGTAATTTCTCCGGAAGTGATGTATGCGTCTTTCAAATCAACCTGCACATCATTCACCAGAATTGAATTAACAGCATTCAGTCCCGTACCTTGCACTATGATGTACTGTGCAAGATTAGCCTGATCAATGCCCTGCTCACGGTCAAGTACGGTAGATACCCTTGTAACCGCCAAAGGAGCATATTCCACTTCATCGTCCTCACATGATGCAAAAAGCCCACAGCCCAGCATCACCCACACGAATAAAATATATCTAAATGTTTTCATTGCATCTTCAATTTTAAATGTTACGAATGTATTCATTACCATCCCGGATTATTAGAATCAATCTTATCATTAGAGTTCACTTCACTGGTAGGTATCGGATAAAGAAGATTTCGTTCCAAACGACGTTTAGTCACATTATGCTCATCCATATCGATGGCATTCATCACATCCAGATAGATACCCCAACGGAAAAGATCATAACGGCGGTCAGCTTCATAGGCCAATTCGCGGGCACGCTCTTCCAGTACAGCCGAACGGAATTCATCCTGATTCATTCCGGAGAACGGAGTGGCATGTGCACGCGTACGAATGCGGTTCACCTGATTATAGGCCTCAGCGTCCGGCCCACCATTCAATTCATTGACAGCCTCAGCATAAATCAACATGATATCCGGCAAACGGAGTAACGGAAAGTGAAAATCACTGTTTTTTTGTTTCCGGTCTGTAACAAAAGTAAATTTTGTCAACTTCGCCAATGTCCACCCCTGACCTTCATGATAGACTTCCGTACCATCAAAAGCATTGCCCTGACTGTCATATACCTCCTTATTCTCCACTTTATCTGCATACCAACGGGGATAATAGTTATAGATAACCTTACCATTGGATATACCATCCGACGCATATCGATGAATAACTCCATCGACAATACGCGTATCCTGTTCTTCGAAAAGCAGATACCAGTGATCGCGCATACCATACCAGTTACCTTCCATCGTACCGTCTTCTTTGAAAATGCCCACATAATCCTGACAGATCGTGTTTCCAAAGTCCTTATCACCGCTGATGGCCTGTGCCATCCAGATGTGTTCTCCCTTATTACGGTTTCCTATGGCCCATACGTCCATATAATTATCAAACAGGGTATATTCGTTTATCACCTCCCAAGCTTTGTCACGTGCCAACGCATAATACTTGGCCGGATCAAAAGACTCATAACCTGCAACAGTCTTTGCAATGTGCGTGATAGATTGTGGTTCAAATATATTCGGATCTCCTCCCTTAACCACGATAGGCACACCGGACATCGCCCCGGAAGCCATAGTAACATATACCTTCGCCAACAATGCTTTAGCAGCTCCATTTGAAGCATGCCCCACCACGAAACCTGCATCATCTTTTGAGTACATACCTTCAGCCTGTTCCAACAATTCGATAATATGTGCATATACATCCGAAACCGATGCACGAGGTTGACTCATAGCCTCTCCTTCCGAAATGGATTTCCGGAAAATAGGTACAGGACCGTAATTTCTCACCAAATTAAAATAAGCCCATGCTTTAAGGAAACAGAGTTGAGCTAAAGCATCCTGTTTACTCTCCTGGCTCAGATTACTCATTGCCGAAATCTTGGATATACCCAGATTTGCCCGGTGGATTAACGTATAACTACCTTGCCACATGTGGTCTATCCCCCAAAAACCTTGCGGGTTTCCCGCTCCCACATTACCGAATGCCCATGAAGCTCCTGATGCGTAGTCACAGTCCATATTGGTCAGGTAAAGATAAGATCCCGGAGCAATAAAGCTGGTGATCACCGTATTATAGGCTCCTGTCACGAGCTGAGAAGCTGCACTTTCACTGTCGCCCAACTGCTCAGGCGACACAAAATCATAGGCCTTTTCATCCAGTAAATCATTGCATGAACATGCCAACAAGACCGTCCATAACAATAAAAACGATTTGAATATTATTTTTTTCATGACTTTTCTTGATTTGAGTTAAACATCAGAATGTACATTGTAAACCAAATGAGAAGGTGCGACTGCTTGGATATGAGAATAAGTCTACACCACGACGGGAAGCATCACTTCCGAAAGAATTTACATCCGGATCATACCAACTATATCCCGAAATGGTAAATACATTACTAACGGAAGCAAACAGATTGATAGATTCGATTCCTTTGAATGGAGAAATAAACTTATAGCCCAGATTAATGTTCTTCATTCTCAGATAAGATCCATCTTCTACATAGCGGTCGGACAACTTCATTGTTCTCCCATAGCCGGCATAAGCTTTCGGCCATTTGGCATTCTCCCGATTTTCGGGTGTCCAACGGGATTCATATATATTCTGAGGAATATTACCAATACCACTCATAGTCACTTCAAGCAAGTTTGCATTAAAAATATCACCTCCGACACAGCCTTGCAGGAAAAAACTCAAAGAGAAATTCTTATAAGTAAAATTGTGAGTCATACCAAACGTAAAGTCCGGATTCGTGTCACCAATTACCTGACGATCGGCATTCGTAATACCGGCTACCCCATCAAAATCCTTATATTTTACCTCACCTACCATTGCTTTACATACAGCCTCCGACTCTTTTGCATAGAACGGATCAGCTCTCACCTCAGCTATATTATCATAAAAGCCGTCTTCCACAAATCCATAAATGGTTCCGATCGGCATTCCGTTACGCTGTAAGAACACATTATCAGCCTTACTCCATCCTTGAGCAAACTGATCGCCCGGAAGACCACTGATTTTATTACGATTAAAAGAAATATTAGCATCAAAGTCCCAATTGAGATTCTTTCCGGTGATTGCATAAAATTTTCCCGTAATTTCAAGTCCTTTATTGGTTACGTTACCAAAATTTGTCGTCATATTTGAAAAACCTGTACTTTGGGGTATCTGTATATTCTGTAACAAATCAGATGTTTTCTTATAATACAGATCAATAGTCAGATTAATTCTATTCTGGAAGAAACCCATATCCACTCCTACATTATACTGGCTGGTAGTTTCCCACTTCAGGTCCGGATTGGCCGGTCCTCTCCAAGTCAGATTAGCAAATCCACTGGCAAGTGCACCATTAATTGGATAATTGGCCACAGTCAGATAGTCACGGGTAGCATATGCCCCAATCGCCTGATTACCTGTTTGTCCATAACTTGCACGGAATTTCAGGTTACTAAACACATTCAGATCTTTAATAAACTGTTCTTCTGATGCTCTCCAGGCAATAGCCCCTGAAGCAAAGTTCGACCATTTATTACCAGGCGCAAACTTACTGGAACCATCTCGGCGGAAAGAGGCAGTAAACAGATATTTATTCATCAGATTATAGTTGGCACGTCCCAAAAAGGAAACCAAAGAAGTCATTCCTCGCCCGCTAGTCGGTTTCTGAGGATTCACAGCAGCACTCATATCAAAATCTTCTGTCAAGTCTTGCGGAAATCCGGTAGCTACCATTGCCTTATTACCATAATCCCCTCTTTCATAAGAGAAAGCTGCGACTACATTTAGCGAATGATTCCTATTAAAGGTCTTATTATAAGTTGCCATCGTTTCAAGTACCAGGTTTTTCGACCAGTTATCTGCCTTGGAAGCATATCCGTTTGTCGGATCTTTACCTTCTACTGTTTCCCTGTTGTAATACACATCACGTTCATTGATATTGTAGGAGAAACCAACATTCTGACGAACCTTCAAATCTTTGTACGGAGTGATCTCTACAAATGAAGAAGAAAAGAAACTATTCGTTGTCAGTTCATCTTTAGCAGCACGTGTATATACATAAGGATTAGAAGAGAACCAGTTCAACTGAGCATTATTCGTTTCATCATCCAGCGGAGCGGTAGCCGGATAAAATAAAGCACCACGAATAATACCGTCACTAACAGAATTCGTTTTAGCAAGTTTATTCAGCGAATTGGTAAAACTCATATTCGTACCTATTTCAATCCATTCATGTACTTTACGAGCCAAGTTCGCACGGAATGAATAACGTTTGTATCCGGAGTTATGAATGATACCACTCTGATCCAAAATATTACCGGAGATTGCATAATATCCTTTATCATTCGAACCGTTCACGCTCAGATTGTATTCCTGGGAAAATGCTGTTTCAAATACTTCATCCTGCCAATTTACGCTAGGATATGTACCATTCCGATAGTCCTCCGGTCCAGGAGAATAAACAGATTCACCGGTACTGGGATCTACTTTGGAAGTACCCGGATATGGAATTGCTTCATTCGCATTCTCGTATTCATTAAACATCTGCGCTGCTTCATTCCTATACATCGCATATGCATATCCATCCAACATATCCAATTTCTTCACTACTTTCGATATTCCGAAATTAGCACTGAAGCTGATATTATCTTTTCCTTTTGCACCACGTTTGGTAGTAATCAATACCACACCATTTGCACCACGCGATCCATAGATGGCTGTGGCAGAGGCATCTTTCAAGATCTCAATAGATTCGATATCCGACGGATTAATTGTCGAAAGCGGATTGGCTGTCTGCATCATACCGTCTTTGCCTGTTCCCGGCATTCCACTACTGGTAAAAGGAATACCATCCACGATATAAAGCGGTTCGGTAGAGGTGGAGAATGAATTAGCACCACGAATCTGAATACTTACCCCGGCTCCGGGAGCACCATCATTCTGGTTAACCTGCACACCTGCAATACGCCCTTGGAGTCCCTGATTAATACTAATCGGGTTTGTTTTCATTAAATCTTCACTTTTGATACTGGTGACCGAACCAGTCAAGTCACTCTTCTTCATGGAGCCATAGCCTATAACTACTACTTCATCCAGTAGTTCAGTATCCTCTTTCATGGTCACATTAAGCACTTTTTGTCCGGGTTTTAAAGTGATCTCCTGTTCTTTATAACCTACACACGAAAAGACCAATACATTCTTACCATTTGGGACGTTAACACTATACTTACCGTCCACATTGGCAATAGAACCGGTTCCGGCACCTTTAACCAGAACATTGGCTCCGATCAATGGAGATCCATCGTTAGCATCGGTAATTACACCTGTAACAATGGTTTGCTGAGCCATCATATGGCCACTCATTAAGAGTGCCATCAGAAACAACATCATGTTCTTCATACTATTACACTGATTTTAAATGATTAATTTTGTGATAATGCAAAAATAGAGTCAACCGGCAGAACAAACAAATATGATTTTATCATTCACTTATGCAATTCAAACAAACACTCTTTATTCGCTTTTTGCCTTTAATGTATCCGTTATTCCACCATAGTTTATCTAAAAGACGAAATTGAGACTTATTTCATCCCAATATCGGGGAACTTTCTCAAATGTAAAATTAGTGCAGTTATTATTAACAATCCAGTATTATTTTATCTGATACTGATACAATCAGCACACCCTCTACATCAGAGAACAAGTACATACAGAAATCACCTTCAAACAATCTTTCCTTAAAAAACAACTACTACCCCAGAACCTGTAAAAACTAACTTTACCTTATCTTAACCTCAAAACCTTTCGTAATACCTTTCGCCAACCCCGGTTGTCCGGAACCGATAAACAAAGTATACTTTCCGGAAAGCATCCTCCATTTCCCATCTTCCCAAACTGATAACTCCCGGGGAGCTATAGTAAAATCCACTTTCTTTTTCTCACCTGAAGCAAGTTTTACTTTTTTAAATGCCACTAATTTTTTCAACGGATATGTGTAAACAGGAGTATTCTCCCTCGAAACATAGACCTGAACCACTTCTTCTCCTGCTAACTGACCTGAATTGGATAACTCGACCGAACATTGTAAAATCGCATCCGGCTGCAAAGTATCATTCCCTTGTATATTATCGAACTCAAAAGATGTATAACTCAATCCATGGCCGAAACCATATAAAGGTTCCCCTTTCATATAACGATAAGTACGCCCTTTCCACATATCAAAATCCAGTATATCCGGTAACTGTTCTTCGGTTTTGTAGATAGTCATAGGTAACTTACCCGACGGATTTTCATTTCCAAACAGCAAATTGGCCAAAGCCCTACCCGCTTCCTGTCCCGGATACCAAGCCTGCATAATAGCCGGTATATGTGTATCCGCCCATTCGGAAGTCAACGGATTTCCCGTGTGGAAAACCAATACAATTCTCGGATTCACCTGATAAATCTTTTTTAGAAGCTTCTCTTGTTCCTCCGGTAAATAAATAGAAGGCATATCATGGTTTTCTCGTGCCATTTTTTCATCACTACCCAAAGCTACAAGTACTATATCTGCCCCTTTTACCACTTGCGCTATAGAATCCGCAGAGGTTCCCATTCCGTTCAGATAAGTGACTTTCCCTTTTTTACCTATCAGCTCCTTCACTCCTTTCAAAAGGCTAACCGAATAAGGAGGCTGTCCGCTATATCCCCCCAAATAATTGTAATCGGCAAACGGTCCTACTACGGCTACAGATTTAATCTTTTCTTTATTTAAAGGTAACAAAGCATCGTTTTTCAATAGCACGACCGACTTAACAGCAGCCTCATAAGCAAGTTCTGCAAATTTCTTTCCTGCCAATAGTTTCTTATCATAATGATTATATGGGACAAGTTCCATCGGATCAAACTCTCCCAACTTAAACCGTGCCGTTAATACTCTTGTCAAAGCCCGGTCAATAGCAGCTTCTGAAATTAATCCTTGTTCTACCGCTTGAACAAGTTTTTCCTTATAAGTAGTACCACATTCCAGATCACAACCACTGTTTACTCCTAAAGCAGCTGCCTCCTCCAGCGAGTTTACCACCCGGTGCTGCCAATTCATCACCCCAATAGCCCCGCAATCAGAAACTACAAATCCATCGAATCCCCATTCTTTTCTCAGCACATCATCGAGTAACCAATGCGAACCGCTGGGTGGTACTCCGTTAAAAGCATTATAAGCTGTCATTACCGATTGTGCGTTTGCCTCTTTCACACAAGCCTCGTAAGCGGGGAAATAATATTCATATAGCTGTTTCGTCGGTATTTGTGAAGAACTGGAGAAACGATTGTTCTCTTCGTTATTGGCCACAAAATGTTTGATTGTTGCGACAGTTTTCAGATAAGTCGGATGATCCCCCTGTAAGCCTTTAACAAAAGCCACTCCAAGTCGCGAAGTCAGATGCGGATCTTCACCATAAGTCTCTTCATTTCTTCCCCAGCGTGGATCACGCGCCATGTTTATAGTAGGCGACCAGTAAGTGAGCCCTTTTCCTATCTCCAGATATTTCAACCGTGCCTCCGTAGAAATAGCAGAAGCCACCCGTTTGACTAACACCGTATCCCAGGTAGAAGCCAGATTAATGGCTTGCGGAAAGACTGTCACTTCACCGGCACGAGCCACTCCGTGAAGACATTCATTCCAATAATTATAAGCAGGAAGATTCAACCGCGGAATGCTATCACTTTCGCTCACCAACTGAGCTACCTTCTCTGCCAATGTCATCTGTTGAATCAGCGTCCTTACACGAACTGCGACCGGTTGCGACAAATCTCCGATAATCCTCTCTTTTACACCACGGACTTCCACTTTTCCTCCTGCATTAAAAGCCGGACAATCCTCACACCCTCCATTGTCCTGAGCCCTCAACATTATACCTGTAGAAAGTAGAATCCCTATCATTACTATTTTTGTTTGCATGTCTTTCATATTCTGTCTCCACTGTTTTTAGTTCATACGCTTTTCAATAATGCAAAATTATCGGGATTCCATCAAACCATCCAGTATTATTTTATCCATTCATAATACAATTATTATTTTGATAACCTATGTTGCTCCATAAATCGATTATCTTTGCATCATAGTTAATCTTCAAAAGATCTCAGCATATGATCAATCCTATTTATTCAGCCGATAAAGCAAGATACTCCGGTGGGATGAAGTACCGTCGTTGCGGTAAAAGCGGTATACTGTTACCGGAAGTTTCTCTGGGCCTCTGGCATAATTTTGGTGATGTTGACACATTAGCCAACAGCCTCCGGATGGCTCACTTTGCATTCGACAAAGGTATCACACATTTCGACCTGGCTAATAACTACGGTCCCTCTTACGGCTCAGCCGAAGAAACGTTCGGACTCATCATGAAGAAATCCTTTATGCCCTATCGGGATGAACTATTCATATCCACCAAAGCCGGCCATGATATGTGGGAAGGTCCTTACGGAAACTGGGGCTCCCGGAAATACCTGATGAGCAGTCTCAACCAGAGTTTAAAACGTATGAATCTGGAGTATGTCGATATTTTCTATACCCATCGTTACGACCCCGAAACTCCACTTGAAGAAACTCTTCAGACGCTCGTCGATATTGTCCGGCAAGGTAAAGCCCTCTACATCGGTATATCCAAATACCCCAAAGAAAAGACAGAGTTCGCCTACCGATATCTGGAAGAACGAGACGTGCATTGTCTACTCTATCAGGGACGATACAACCTGTTTAACCGCGAACCGGAAGAACAAGGCATTCTGCAACAAGCCAAAGAAAATGGTACGGGCTTTATCGCCTTTTCTCCTCTGGCTCAAGGTCTGCTCACCAACCGGTATCTAAATGGAATTCCGGAAGACTCAAGAATAGCCCGCGGAGGTTTCCTGAAGAAAGAGCAATTGACCGAGCAAGTATTCAATAAAATCAAAGCATTGAATGAAGTGGCAGGTAGTCGGGGACAGACCTTAGCCGAAATGGCATTGGCCTGGGTCTTGAAAGATGATCTGGTAACCTCTGTTATCGTCGGCGCGAGCTCCGTCAAGCAACTGGAAGACAATCTGAAAGTGACGGAAAACTGTAAGTTCAGTACAGACGAGATTCAACGTATCGGGAACATTCTTCAATGAACTCTTTTTCACCACAGATTAACAGATCACACAGATGTGTAATATTCAGATTATCATATGGAATTTAGAGTCAATACACGACCCAACAATCAATATTCCTTGTTTTCGAGCTAAAGTTCACTCCTGCCTTTAGCAGTTGACGGGGATCATTGGCAAACGGAGCGGCATATCCCTTTTCTTCTATCTGTTTCAAAGCCTCTTCCGCACTCCCGTCAAATTTGAACTCCATCACATAAATGTATCGGTCTGTCTTCAAAACCATATCGATGCGCCCGTTAGAAGTATGATACTCCGCCTGGACATAAAAACCAAGTAACTTATAAACAATAAAAAGAACATTCTGATAATGCAACTCCAAGTCACGTACCAGTTCATAAGGAGTATCAGCGAAGAAACTTTGCAGACGACGAAAGAAAGCATCACAATCTCCCTGTTCCACTTCAGAAACGAACCTGGTTATATGAAACCCTGTTTGTCCTTTATCAATATTTGCATAAAAAGGAAGTAAATACCTGATAAATCCTTCCTCTACTTCCCGATTGGGAAATCCCAGGCGGTAGATATCAAAACGTTCATCATACCCTTTTATCGTCAGATAGCCACTCTGATAAATCACCGGCAGAGGATTCTTCGAAGTAGAATCTATGCAATTCAGCATATCTGATGTCGCCTCATCGTGCGCCAGCTGTTGCAAGTCATATTTATCACGCAGTAAAAGTTTTACCAAATAAGACGGAGTACCTGTTTCGAACCAGTAACTGCCAAACTTCATCTTATAAAAAGTATTCAGTATACTGAACGGATTATATAAACCGATAGAATTTTCCGTGAAATGATAACCATCATACCGTTCCTTCAGCTCCCGGCAAGCATCTTCGTACGACATCTTTTGATATTTCGCCAACTGACGAATTTCCGGTTCCAGATAATGATGGATTTCCTTTTCTGTAATTCCACACAACTCCACATAAGGTTCGTCCATAGAGATATCGTTCAGATTATTCAGGTCACTAAACACACTTACCTTACCAAACTTGGTAACTCCCGTCAAAAGGGCAAAGCGGATATACCCGTCCATCGTTTTCAGCACAGAATAAAAACCTTTCAGTGTATCACGATACTTCTCTCCCAACTCCTCATTACCGATAGCCTGCAACATCGGTTTATCATATTCATCAATCAAAATCACCACCCGCTGCCCCGACTGTTCACAGGCACGCTGTACAATACCCTTGAAACGCAAAGGAATAGAAGTTTCAGAAGGAGCAGTCCCGTACACCATTTCCCATTTAGCCAACGTATCGTTCAATATTCGATCCAGGCTTTCGGGCGTATCATACTTTTCGGTGTTCAGATCCAGATGTAAAATCGGATATTTTATCCAATCTTTTTCCAACTCCTCCATAGCCAAACCACGAAACAAGTCCTTTTTCCCTTGAAAATAAGCTTCAAGAGTAGATATCAGCAGACTCTTGCCAAAGCGACGGGGACGGCTCAGGAAATAATATGAACCCGTTTTTACCAATCTACAGACTAATGCAGTCTTATCTATATAAAGATAGCCTTCCCTACGTATTTTCTCAAAGTTCTGTATCCCAATCGGGTAAAGTTTAGCCATAACACATTTCTATTAATCGTTTCACTCACAAATATACAAGATTATTCTTAATTATCGGTTTTGCTAACCATAATAATAAATGCCGGTACCCATTCTTCCGAACAGATACCGGCATTTATTTTTTCAACCGAAACGATCGGTCAGCTATCAGAGCAATCCCTGCCCTCCTATCACTCCTGCAATGGCGCTTGCCACAGCTATAATCACCTTTAAAAGGATATTCCAGCTATTCTTCTTCATGTATTTATCTGATTAAAGTTATTATGCAGTCGGATCATCCACAATGTCTCCATCACCATTACCGGAATCATGACTGCCCGAAGTGCCGATACTGCCTATCTTCTGAAACTCAACACCCTGAAGCAATGCACGGGTAGTGCCAATAGCGGCAGGCCGGGTATATTCCGGTGTGAAGTGACAGAGAAGAGCCCCCACCTGGTTCGGATTGACATCCTCCTCTTTGTCTACTCCCCTCCCCCGGCTACGCGCCTTCATCGTAAAAGTACCCAACCCTTCCAAGCGTACCGTCTTACTGTTCAATAACTCGCTACGCATTGCCGTCATTAAGTTCCGGACCACATTATGCACATCACCCGGGGTCAATGACGACTTCTCCGCAATCATCTCTGCCAGTTGCTGGGTGGACACCGTTTTACCTATCTTCACCAGATTCAAATGCCACTTCTTGTCACCGGCCTTAGTTGCCATGGTCGATTGTACTGCTCTATAAAATAAAGTCATATTCCTAATCTCCTTTTGTTCATGTTATTACTACTAATTTTATTCACATTTCGTTGATCAACATTGCAAAGGTGGACATTTACAGGAAGATGACAAAGGAAAACAGGGCATCTGGAACCGATCACTCATAAAAAGTTATAAGTATCACATTCTCAGGAAATAAAAAAGGCTAATGTCATTCTCAGACATTAGCCTTTTCAGCGTACTCTTTAACTCTTTCCCAATTTTCGTTTAAAAAGTCGGGATTCGATGATGACTAATTCTTCGATACCCGTTTCTATTGCATTCATCGCTCCTTGTCTAATTCGTCTATAACCTTTAATAAATATTGCCCATATTGGTTTTTCAGCATGGGGCGTGCCAGTTCTCGGAGTTTGTCTGCTGCGATCCAGCCTTGTCTGAAAGCGATCCCTTCTAGGCAAGCTATTTTTAAACCTTGGCGCTTCTCGATTACTTCGATGAAGGTGGAAGCTTCAGATAGAGAGTCGTGTGTGCCGGTATCCAGCCAAGCGAAGCCACGACCTAAAAGTTGTACTTTCAATTCTTTGTCGTCAAGAAACTGCTGGTTGACGGTTGTTATCTCCAATTCTCCACGAGGAGAAGGCTGAATGCTCTGCGCTACTTTCACAACTTTATTGGGGTAAAAGTAGAGCCCTACTACGGCGTAGTTGGATTTAGGATTTTTGGGTTTTTCTTCTATTTGGAGTACGTTGCCTGATAGGTCAAATTCGGCGACTCCATATCGCTCCGGATCGCACACCCAATAGCCAAAAACGGTTGCTTTCCGGCCTTCTTCGGCTGTTCGGACGGCTTCTTTGAGCATTTTAGTAAATCCGGGACCATGGAAGATGTTGTCTCCTAATACCAAGCAGACGGAATCGCTTCCGATGAACTCTTTACCTATGATAAATGCTTGTGCCAGGCCGTCGGGTGAGGGTTGCTCTGCATATTCGAAACGAACACCAAAATCTGAGCCATCGCCTAATAGCCTTTTAAAGCCGGGCAAATCGGTGGGGGTAGAAATGATTAGTATTTCGCGTACCCCAGCCAGCATCAGCACTGAGAGGGGGTAATAAATCATCGGCTTGTCGAAAACGGGCAGCAGTTGTTTGCTTACTCCTTTGGTGATGGGGTAGAGGCGTGTGCCTGAACCTCCGGCTAAAACAATTCCTTTCATTATTCGTATAAGTACTCACTGTATGGCTATAATACCCTCAAAGATATTGTAACCCACATTGAATTATATTATTGATTAAAAATTAAGTTATTTCTAATATTCATTAAGTGAATCCTATAATCCAATTCAATCCAATAAAGTTCAGAGATCAGTTGAACGACTTTCTCAGAGCGATGATCCGTTCTGAGAGCATCTTGCTCTTGCATACTTCAAAAAATCTCAATGTGCCTGCAACAGCAGTTGTCACAGCGATAATCATTATCGAACGAAGGGAGAGTTTAAAAATTAGATGTGTAATTTGAAATACTTCCTCATAAACACCACATACACGCTGCTCAACACAAAGATACTCCCCAGCAAATACCAATACCCATACGACTGGCAATAGAAGTAGCCAGCAATAATCACCCCCTGCGTCACCATATAGATAGAAGACACTACCACATGAGGTACTTTCAACTCATTCGCCATAATCTGATATAAGTGCTTCCGGTGCGGTTGCCCGATGTTTTCATGCAGCATCACCCTGTGAACGATCGTCAGCACACTATCCACTCCGTACACCACCAACAGAATCATCCAACTAAAATTTTCCGTTTCAATAATCAACTTCCCTATCAGAAACAGAATGATAAATGCAATACTCACCGACCCTACATCTCCCGCAAAGCATTTTGCCTGCTTTCGGAAGTTGAAGAAGTTGAACACCAGCACTGCACAAAGTACAGTCACTATTAAATCCTGATTCACAAAGCCGGGCACTATCTCTTTATTTATATACGCCAAAGCCGCAAGCACCACCAGCGAATACCCTCCCGTAATCCCATTGATACCATCCATGAAGTTGTATGCATTGATTATACCAGTACAAATGATCAGGGCAACAAAGATAGTCCACCAAGGCAAGCTAAACAGCTCCCATTGATAAAACATCAAAGTCATTGCCGTAAAGTGGAACACCAACCGTAGAAGTTGAGAAGTAGAACGAATGTCGTCCACAAAGCTAATAAATGTGATAAGCGTCAGAGCAACTATAAACCAAGGGTATTCTAATGGATTCGCTAAAAAGAAAGCCAATGTCCCGAAGTAGAAGATAATCCCCCCACCCCGCAAGGTGGTTCGTGTATGGCTACTACGTTGATTAGGCTTATCAATAATATTACATTTATCAGCCACTCTAAAATAAAAAAGTTCTGCTACGAACAGCAGAACTAAGATGATAATATAATACATTAATCAGTTCAATTATAAATAATCAATCATCAAATCGTACATTCAAATGACTTTATTGTTTTCACCAGTCCTTCTCTCGCTGTAATCGGCATCTTTTCCATCCCCAGTGCCTTCTTTATCTTTTCATTACTCACCACATAGTTCTCGGTCAACTTCCGCAGACGTTCCGTATTCAAAGGTAGATGTAATAATGTTCCCAGTCCGGCACATCCCTCCATAAGCCCTTTATTCAACCTCCATATATGCGGCTCTCTCCCCATTGCTTCACACATCGTTGCAATTAGTTCATTGGTCGAAAGTGCTTCATCATCCGCCATGTGATAAATTCCCGAAGGAACATCTTTCGTCACCAGCCCATCAATTACCGCGCAAAGATTATCTATCGAAGTAAACGACCGCCGATTCTCAAAATCACCCAATGGCCATGGAATTCCTTTCTTTACTACATTGTATAGTAGATTCAGATTTCCTTTATTGCCTGGTCCATGAATCATACAAGGACGAAGAATATAAACCCGCTTATCTTTAGGCAGATATTTTTGAATGTATTCTTCTGCTCGTATCTTGCTCTCACCATAAGGTCCTATCGGAGTCGGTATCACATCTTCCCTCAACACCTCCCCTACTACAGTATCCGCAACAGCCTTCACCGAGCTAAAAAAAATGAACTTCTTTGCTGATGATTCCAAGAAAAAATCAAATATCTTCTGAGTTAGGGCGGTATTTATATTAAAATACTCCTGTGCTGACGATTGATTCTTCGTATCATGAGCTTTGCCCGCCAAATGAATAATAATATCATACTGTGGCAGATTCTGCATTGGAAAAGATTCCGGTCCAATATCTTCCCATGTAAGAGTTTTCACTATCCCTTCTTTCTCAGGTGCAATAATATCCAAACCATAAATATCGCAATAATCTTTTAACACAAAAACAAGGTTGGAACCCACAAATCCGTGAACACCAGTAATAAGTATATTCATGACTTTTTGTAAATATTCATCTTTAAACTATTTTACTTTTCAATATCTCGTAGTCAACTTTGGCATTTTCATACATTTCTGCAACTATCAACAAGATTTAAGTACTTAACTACTAATTCTTGTAAATCATATGAAATCAGCAAATAAATCATCTACGAGGCCTTCCACAGAGTATTTTCTGAAAAAGCTCTCGTGTACAGGGATGAAAGGAGAATTAATAAATCCTTTTGGAAGTTTCGGATCTTTTAAATCGATAACAGCAATATTTTGAGGATTATAAAAATCATAATTTTTTATCTCATAATTAGTCGTAATATATTTCCTTCTTGCAGCCATTGCCTCATAAGCTCTTGTTGAAAGACTTTTCTGGGCAGTATAATTTATATCAAGTACCGATTTAGAATCATTAAGAACTTCTATAGTTCCTCCTAAAGAAATTGGATTAAAATGAACTTTCTTGATGTTAATATAAGGAAATTTAAAGATAAAATCTTTTATATATACTAATAAGCTAGGGATATATAGGTATGAATATAGATTAATACCTTGCGCCTTTAACGATTTCTCCAAAAATGATATTTGTTTATGTCGATTGCTGTGTAAAGTCCCAATAAAAATACAATCATATTTCTTTGAAGTTAGTTCTTTTACCTTAGTATATTCCTTAACATAAAATGTAGGTCTGAATTCTAAGCCTTCATTTTCTTCCACATCTTGAGGATCAAAAGACATTGCCTTATCACATTTACGAATAATATCTTTAACATCTGCACAACGGAGAATATCCCACAAATAAAGCACTATTTTGGCGTTTGGGAAGGCATCTCTTAACAGCACTATCGTGTAAGGAGTAAACGCTTCTCCTCTACAAATTAAGATATAATCAAAAGCAATATCCTTATTATCTGCTATGACTCGATTGATATAATTATTAAAGATTCTGGGCACTTTCTTTTTGAAAAGACGTATCACAATCTTCGTAAAAGCTTTTTGCGAAGGGCGTTCATCATACCCCTTCACTATTGCTCCTCTATTAATTAACTCTTCATTTATAGCTTCACCATAGTGCTTAGTTGCACCATAAGGTGAGAACATCAATATTTTCTTTCCTTTTAAATCAACCATTTTACAAATTATAATGAGGATACAATTTTTTGTGTGCCCGCATCCATTCCGCCATCTCACGGATCATACTACTATAATCCGGTATCTGATAGTTAAAATCTATATTAGTCCTTACTAAAGTCTTGTCAACTACAATCCCTTTCACTGGATGGATTATGAGTTCATTATTACGCAAATAGTGATTGAATAGCTTTAATAGCTCATATTTGGAAATATTAGTGGCAGGAACCATATTAATAAGACCATTAACTCTTTCTATAGCTGCTGTTTCTATAGTTTTTGCAAGTTGGAGGGTTGTCTGCCCTGTCCACATAGCATGTATGAATCCATTTACTTCACCTTTTTGCTGCATAAACCAGTTAAGTAGACCGATTCCTTCCTGTTTGATGTCTGGTCCTACGATAGAGCTCCGAAGAGTAAGATTCTTGCTATCACTAATCTCACCAAGAGCTTTGGAACGGTCGTAGAAAGTTTCTCCATCAGGAAATGATGATTCTGTATAAGGTCCAGTTTTACCGGAAAACACGCAGTCTGTGCTCAAATGGATGACTTGCGTGTTGGTTCCTTCTGTGGCTTTGATCAAAAAGTGTGGAAAACATCCGTTCAGGAACGATGCAGCTGCTTTATCATTTTCCGCAAACTGGTTCAGTACTCCAATGCAGTTTACAATAGTATCATACTTACCTTCTATAATATTTTTATAGATAAATTCTGTATCAAAGGCATCTCCTATAATTGTATCCACAAATGCAGATTTACTTCTGGCAAAACCTACAACCAAATGGCCTTGTTCCTTAAGGTATAATGAAATGATATGACCAGCCATACCGTTACATCCTAAAATAAAAAATTTCATTTTTACAGGTTGTTTAAATTACTCAGAGCGGATTTCTTTGGCATGAGCTCTTGGCTGCAATCCAAGATCTTCACGAATGAAAGTAAGTTTATAGAGAAGTTTTTTCATATCTTCAACAGATAAGCGATGCGTGTTATGAGAGTGATACTCTTCCATTTTGTCAATCTCAGGATTACCGCCTTCTACCTTGTCATAGTTCAAATCGCGAGCATCGCAAGGGATACAATAATATGCCCCCATATCTATAGCACGTGCCATTTCTTCACGGGTCACTAGAGTTTCATAAAGCTTTTCACCGTGGCGAGTTCCAATTATTTTCACTTCAGTCTCACCATACTTAGAATCAACTTGTGTATAGATCTGTTTCAAAGCCTCTGCTAATACATCTAGTGTAGCAGCAGATGCTTTCTGGACAAAGAGATCGCCATTATGGGCATGTTCAAATGCATAGATTACAAGGTCAACAGCGTCATTGAGAGTCATCATGAAACGTGTCATATCCGGATCAGTAATTGTGATAGGTTTACCTTCAATCATTTGATCAACCCATAAAGGTATCACCGAGCCACGGCTTGCCATAACGTTGCCATAACGAGTACAACAGATGGTTGTCTGTGCATTTTGCCCTAGCTGACGAGCTTTAGCAATAGCTACCTTCTCCATCATTGCCTTTGAGATACCCATTGCATTAATAGGATATGCAGCCTTATCTGTTGAAAGTACAACGACATTCTTTACTCCATGAGCTATGGCCGATTCCAACACATTGTTTGTCCCTATAATGTTAGTTTCCACAGCCTGTATCGGAAAAAACTCGCAAGAAGGCACTTGTTTCAATGCAGCAGCTGCAAAAATGTAGTCTACACCACCACGCATTGCAATATCAAGACTTTGTCGATTACGAACATCACCAATATAAAATTTCACTTTGTTTGCTTGTTCTGAATACTGAGTTTGAAGATGATGCCGCATATCATCTTGTTTTTTTTCATCTCGCGAAAAAATACGAATTTCTCTGATATCCGAATTGAGAAAACGATTTAACACCATGTTACCAAATGAACCAGTACCACCTGTTATCAACAATACTTTATCTTTAAAAATCGACATAATACTAATAATTTATTTATAATTCATTCTATTTAAAATTCTTATTATTATTCGCCTCCAGTACTTCAGCTGAAAATAGGCACGATAACACAAATACTCGGATGCACTGAAATAGCCTCCATTCTTCAGCTCTCCCAAGTTTTTTAACCCTCCTTCATGCATCCCCTTAAAATTGGATGATAATCCTTCTGAGCCAAAATATGTTTTGTTAAAAGCTATGTGTAGAAGATATTCTGGAAGATAATAGTAATTGAAATGAATGCAGAATTTTTGAAAATAATTGATATCTTCTCCGTATTTTTGCGTTTCATCAAAATAACCTATGGTATTAATTGCGCTGCGGCGGAATATCACAGATGGAGTTACAGGAAAGTGCTTCCAATAAATATCCTTTAATGTAGCTTTAAATAATGTATTTATGGCTTTTCCATACAGCACTAAAGGAACTTCCTTCTTATCTGTACCAAGAACATACGATGTTCCCAAGAAAACTATTTCCGGATTTTGGTCGATAACCTCTAACTGACGTTCTATTTTATTGGGCAACCATAAATCATCCGAATCCAGCAAAGCTATAAATTCGCCATTAGCCTCCTTCATCCCATGATTTCTGGCAGCTGATGCACCACCATTTTCTTGTTTAATATAACGAATATGCAACTCTGGATGAGCTTTTATAAAAGCTTGTATTACAATAGCAGATGTATCTCTTGAGCCATCATCCACGACGATGACTTCCAAGATTTCCGATATTGCTGTCTGTTCAACCACAGATAACAATACCTGCTCTATCGTTTTCTCACTATTGTAAACAGGAATGATTACTGAGACCCTATTCATTATGATAATTGTTTATTGATAATATAGTGGAAGGCATTTTCCCACATTCTCGAAATTTTTGATTCTTGCAAATCCTCAATCACTTCTAAACCTTTCTCACCATAGTGATTAGCTAACTCCTTATCTTCTATCATTGTCAAGAGACTAGTGGTCATTGCATTCACATCTTTTATAGGAATCAAAATTCCTCTTTCACCATTCTTAGTTAAGAATCTTGGGCCACCGGGTGTACAATTTGTTGCAACACATGGGATTCCTACAGACATGGCTTCTATCAAAGAATTCGGAATTCCCTCATAATAAGACGATAGTACAAAGATACCTTCTTTACGAACTGTAGCAGCCACAGAGCCCACATATCCCGGAAAATCAACTTTATTTTCAATGTGTAACTGTTGAGCTTGTTGTTTATAATCGTCCAAAAGTGGTCCTTCACCATATAGAATCAGTTTGTAATCTGGATGGATTTTATTTACATTGGCAAAAGCATTTATAAGCACATCATAACATTTTTCCGGTGCAAATCGGCCGGCGCTTACTATAGTTTTATTTCTTTCTCCTTTATATGGCTCCACAAAATCTGACAAAATAAATGGATTCGGTATCACAAAACTTCTTTCTCTCGTCTCAATATCAAAAAAATCACGGGCACCCTCCAATTGAAAAACACAATAATCGCTTTTGCGATATGCCCACTTGGTTATCAGCTTCCAAAAATAAGTTTGTGTAAACGGATCACCTCTTTCTGCCGATATAAATGTAATGTTTTTCATTCCTAAAGTAGCCAATCTAGCTATAACATTTACATGCCCAATAAACGAACATACATAATTAGGTTTTTCTTCTACAAGACATCTTTTAAGTGAAGAAACAAGTATAAATTGCCTTTGAAACCTATTTACTCTACCAAGCCCTAATCCTATTACTTTTATATCATGGTGCAATTCTTTGCTGGAATACGAGTCATCATACATATCTACGACGCTTACAGAGTCGAATATTCCAACAGCTATGTTCGCCACATACTTAAGCATTTTCGCCGCCCCTCCTACCTTAAGACAATTAATAACAAATACAATCTTCATATGGAAATCTATTATTTATCAATCTTGCTGGTTGATTATAAGAAATCACTTTTGCAGGTACTCCCGCCACCGTACTATTATCTGGTACATTTTTCACCACCACCGCACCAGCACCTATTGTTGAATTACTACCTACCTTTATATTTTCTACAATACACACTGACGGACCAATGTATACATTGTTACCAATGACAGCAGCATTCCCTTCAATTGCACCGATCGTCGTAAATTGTGATATAGTACAATTGTTACCAATTACTGCTGATGGATTAATTATAGTACCAAAAGCATGAGCAATATAAAATCCATATCCAATAGGGGGTATGTTCTGAAATTTGTAACCCTCTTTTTCGACCAATTAACGTTTTTATCATTTTAGCAACAGGATAACCAATCCACTGGACAGAAGATAACCTAAGCCAGAACACAAAAGCAAAAGATGGGTTTATCAAAACCTCTCTCCAAATTTTACTTTTTGATGAATAGCCACAATAACGATACATATCACTTTTTATCAAAACAATACAATCAGTCAGAGTGCGAGGAATAGGAATACAAACATCATCAAATTGTTTAAATATCATAACTTATATCTGTAGACATGGGAATTGGAAAGCATAATAAGTATATAAAAAATTATTAACACCCACGAAAAAGGCCGATAAAACTCAAAGAATATTGCTCTAGGCATATATAAAGAACAAGAGAGCAATATCACATATAATGAAGACAAAAGAATATTATTCTTAGAATTACTTGATATATAAGCAAACACTCTTCCTATAATAGCATAAATGATAATAACTCCAATAATTCCCCATGACATATAAGCATCAATTACACAATGTGTCCCCATCCACCCATCTCTATCCGAAAATAACGTTTCGTTAATCACCTTTACAGAACTGAGATCTGCAAACGGTACCCCATAAAACAAGTGGCTCAACAATGATGGTATTAATGGAAAAGGAGAGAATATAATAGGTATGATCTTAAAAGGATAAAGATACCCGTAATCTAAGGTATATTTATACCCACAATTGATTTCCATATATCTTCCAGTAAAGTCCTCAAATAAAAACCATAGGCTTTTTCCCGAAACAATATTACTAGTATTTTTTATAGCGCCCATGAACCCAGATAATCTAATGGAAGAATCCCCACCTCTCGTTATTCCAATAAAAGCCAAAATAAAGAAACCAGCTAAGGCGAGGAAGAATATATTCTTCGTTTTAATTTTCTTGTAGCAAACAGCATAACTTCCTATAAGAATCAATCCTATAGTTAAAATAGGACCGCGATCTCCAACAACCATATGAAGTAACACTATTATAAATATCAAACCTAACACAAATAAGTTTTTCCGTACTATTGTAATAAAAGGAAAATTCAAAGCTTTACTTTGAGTGAAAACAGACACCAGAAAGATAGTCAATAAAACATAAAATAGTACATAAAGAAATGGATTACTTGTCACTGATACCGCTTCTTTATTACTACGTGAAAATAATTGTATAGAAGCTATCAATGCAATAGAAACAATTATGAGTAATACCCTTAAAACTCTGTAAAACTTAGGGGTAAGACTTATTTTTGTCCCTTCCTTTATTTCTTTTCTTCTATATGAAAAGTAAGCAATTGTATATATTGATATTGTAAAAGTATTCAAAGCTGTTGTCTTATTTATCGTATATTCTTCAAGTCCTGTCACGGTAGTCTCATAAAAATAGCCAATCTCACCAATAGGTAAAAGAAGTACAGGAAATGCGTAAGAACATAAGAAAAAAGACACTAAAAATATAGTATTAAAATTTACAACACCAATTTTTTTACTATCATTTCGTATTAATTGATAGGAATTAATTAAGAATATCACCAAGCACACTACACTAAATTCAAACGAATATTGTGAAGGTGCACAATAATATAAAATAAATGAAAAAATCGAAAGTATATAATTCATTATACAAAATATTGCATCTGGTTATTACTCAAAATAAGTATCTAAAAACATGGGGTATATCTTTTCGGGCAAGTATCCATTGGCACTCATTATATATTTAGATAATATCTTACTTATTACACACTTTCTAATCTCCCCAATAGATAAAAATAGATGTCAAAACTTAAAGATATAACTTTAAGTGAATCTTAAATCACTCATGCTCTCTACTACCAATACAGATAAACTAATGATTTCTCTCTGAATAGTATCAAAAATTCTATTTGATAAGTACAAATATATCTCCCTCTTACTTCTTAAAAGATATTATATCAACTTATTAATGCAGTTGTTTTATTTTAATCGTATACAATCATAATACATTTTAAATACTACTTTAAAAAGGCTAATAACTTCAATACAAATTTATATAAAATCGTACTTATACAATTAGCATGATTAAGATTTAGCTTAAGGATAATTAAATTAAAACGATATTCTATTTTTTCAAAACAAATTCGTTTTTTTGTATAATATTTAAAACACATATCTCGCATTATTTCCATTCTCCAATTGATATGTCTTATGTTGAACAATGTATCTTTATGTGTTGATAAACTTTCAAAATGATGTCTATATGCTATTGTGGTTGCACCAAAACTATACAAACGTTCTCCTTTCTCTAATAGAGTTATCCACATCGGCCAATCTTCATATCCATAATTCTCATTGTAACCACCAAAAGAGTTTAAAAAGCCATTTTTATGAAAAAGTGTCGGAGCTGGCAAAAAATTACCATTTATAATCATTTTTAGTTGTCCTTCTGCCCCCATAGAGAAAAAAATATTCAACTTCTTATGTAAAGTAGCATCGTTAACTATGTTCTGTCGACAAAAAGTATCATTAAAATGAATCATGTTGCTAAAAAGAATATTAATTTCAGGATGAGCCATAACATAATTAATATTATCTTCCACGCAGTTAGGCAGAAAAATATCATCACCTGCCAGTTCTTTTATCCATTCTCCATTAGACGCATTCATTGCCCTATTACAATTGGCCGCTATACCAGTGTTTTTCTCAACAGTGATAACTTTACACCTGACAAAGCGTTCCTTGTTTTTCTCAATCCATTTTTTACACAACTCCACTGTATTATCTACTGAGCTATCATCAGATACTATCAGCTCAATATTCTGATAAGTTTGCATCTTTGCACTTTCAAGAGTTTCAATAATGAATTTAGAACTATTGTACGTAGTAATATTAATCGAAACCAATGGTTGTCTCATATTCATATTACAATTATACATTAATATGGAAATAATTTACCAATTCAACAATTTTCTGTACCTCCTCTGTGGTGATCGTAGGACCAATAGGTAAACTCAATTCATAATCAGCTATTTGTTCAGTTATAGGGTATGCAAGATTGTTCCACTCTTTGTAGCACTCCTGCTTGTGAGGTGGTATTGGATAATGAATTATGGTGTCTACACCGTTTTCTGAGAGATATTGCTGCAGGAGATCACGTGTTTTACAAAGTATGGGAAATAAGTGAAAAGCATTGTTTTCATAAGGAAGCGTATCAGGCAATTTGATAAGTGGATTGCTAATATGCTCAATATAGTACTTTGCCACATCCTTGCGATGCGCATTATCTTCTACCAAATACTTTAATTTCACATCAAGTACAGCAGCTTGAAGTTCATCTAAGCGACTATTCCTTCCAGTATATCTAAAGATATATTTTTTTTGACTACCATAGTTCGCAAGAGCTCGGATAACATCGGCCAATTCCTTATCGTTCGTTGTAACTGCGCCCCCATCTCCTAAAGCTCCCAAATTCTTACCAGGATAAAAGCTATGTCCAGCTGCATCACCCAATGAGCCTGTCATCCGCCCACCAGGAGCAAGGCAACCATGAGCTTGTGCATTATCCTCCAATAACTTCAAATTGTACTTTTTACAAAGAGTTGCAATCTTTTCAGTCCATGCCAAACGGCCATAAAGGTGTACAATAATAATAGCTCGTGTACGAGATGTGATAGCCGCTTCAATTTGGTCATCATCAATTTGCAAAGAGGTCAATTTCGGCTCTACTAATACCGGCTTCAGCCCGTTTTCAGTTATGGCCAGAATGGTAGCTATATAAGTATTCGCAGGTACTATAACTTCGTCACCCTTTTGCATTATGCCCATCTCAATGTAAGCACGAAATATCCAAATAAGTGCATCCAACCCGTTAGCACAGCCAATCGTGTATTTCGTTCCGATAAATTTCGAGTAATTCTCCTCAAATATCTCATTTTCTTTACCTTGAAGATACCAACCATTGCTAACTACGCGGTTTATAGCCTCATTAATTTCAGTTCCATGAAGAACCGTTACATCTTTTAAAGAAAGAAATGGTATCCTGTTCATTTTCTACCTAAAAAATTATTTAAAAAACTTTCATTAGATTTCTGAATACTCTCATATGTCAAAACATCACGTGGGCCACAAAGAATAGCATAACCTAATTTATCACGGTCGCCATCATTGATATAATCTCCGTAATCTTTATCGATATCCAGACCATCATGATTCTCATACAATACCGTAATACGAGTATCCAAAAATTTTGTAATATCAGTTGTACTAACAGAACGAGAGTTGGATGGAATATCATAACCGAACCACATAGAAGAATTAGCACCATTCATGTAATTACCCGGTTCAATTTTTTCACCATGTAACACTTTAATATAATCTCCTAAATAATCATGCCCTGAAGCTTTCCACACTGTGTGACTACAAATGAACCCACTAGAACGAGCCCCCATTTCTACTGGAGTGAATGAACCATCTTCTTTCATAATAATTTCAAGATGACCAAACATACTATGCAAACCAAGAGCTTTGTAACATTGGATACCAAAGTCAGCAATACGTTTCCAAGTTTTATCATCATATTTTCTAGAATTCCAATGATGAATAACCGTCACATGATTTTTTAGTGCATACAAGGAATGATATTGAATTGAACTTCCATAACAGTTCACATTTCCATAAGAATCGCCAAGCATATCAACAGTAAACTCCTCTCCCTCAACGAATTCCTCAATAAGGCATTTGTTATTGAACGAAGTTTCCTTTGCCTTATTAAGTGCATCCTGTAATGCTTCACAGGTTTCTCCTTTCTCTAAAATTGTTATACCCCGTGAGCTGGCAGAGACATCTGGTTTACAGATCAGTTTCATCTTTTGTGATGCTTTATATAGTTCATCCAAGGTTATTTCATCATCCATCTTCGATATACGATTAAATACACCTGCCGCCATCCAAGCATCTCTCATCTCATTTTTTGAAAGAACTTTATTGAACTTCTCAGGCATAGTTTTATTTCCACACCACGCATTGATTGCATTCACTGTTGGAGCTGCAAGATCAATGCTTGAGAGTGCACCAGCAACCTCTCCTTTAAAACCAAGCTCCTCAAGTTTTTTGATTATCCCTGCTGAATCCTTAACGTCCATCTGAATAAACAAATCGCCGACAATATCAGGAGTATTATTCCAAGCAACAACAATGACCTTAAAACCTAATTCATGAAGATGACAAACCTGTCCCCAGAGTAATTTATTACTCCCTAAAAGAATGAAATATTTATTCATAATTATACTATTTTTCCTATTATTACCAGCCACAATCAGCATAACATGTGTCTCATCTGATTTATTTTATTAACAGATTCTCCTAATTATTTTCAGCAAAAATGAGACAAAAAACATTTTCGCTTTCGAAGCACTTTTATTATATATTGGATTTTGAATAGAAATATCATTTAACAAGCCAGTAAACAGTATACTTTCCTTATTACTTAAGAAATAACCAGAAGCAAACGATTGATTTATTAGCATTGCCTGTAAAAGTACAGCATAAGCTCGTTGAAACCTATTCTCAAATACCTTGCCATACCTTTTACCAAAGTACTTATTGTAAAAATATGCACTAATAGTAGTTTCTATTGTTCGTTTTATAATCGAACTACCTTGCCATATTCCTTTTTCGTGTATTCTATATACTGAAACTACATCCCCCATTACAAAAGCTGGTCCTTTTTCAAGATGTAATATCCTTCTGAAATCTTCCCCTCTCAATGCACATTCTTCAACCGTACCAACAGCATCTTTGTAACATCGTGGAATACCATTCACAAAAATATTGTTTCTCAATAGAATTGATGAAGTATGTAAGAAAGGCATAGAACCCTCAAGATAGTCTCTGAAGTAGAAAGTCTTATTTAATTTTTTTTTAGGCACAACTAAATCTCCCAAAACTTCTTCTATAAGATACTGAGTATTACCTGCACACATTGAATAATTAGGATGCTTATCCAAAAAATCAACTTGCTCCTGTAATCTTGTCTCCTTCGTCCAGTAATCATCTCCATCCAAGAATGATAAATATTCGCATTTGATTCCGTCGAACAAGCGATTAGAGTTCGCTAAAGACCCTTGGTTATTATCTGCTGTAAGTATTTCTATCTTTTCAGGAAAAGTTTTTTTATAATCTAAGAGTATTTTCAGGGTACCATCTGTTGAGCAGTCATCAGCGACAATAATTTTAAAATCAAAATTAGTTACTTGACACAATACACTGTCTATAGCTTTGGATATATATTTTTCTAAATTATATGTTGTTATACAAACAATTACCTTAACCATCATTTCTTATTACGTTTAAAATATGAACAAATTAATTCCAAACAATATGAAAGTTCTGAGCTATTTCTAAACAAGACAAAACAAATCAACAGAGACTCACTAAGTGCCAGAATAAATTTCACAAACAATTCTGTATATATATCATTAAAATAGAGTTCACTAATAAAAAAAATCTGAACAACAAAAGCAATTAAAAATCCCAAAAAAACTTTTAACAACATTAAAAAGTAAGAAGTAGAAGATAAGTTATATTTTTTATCAAAAAGAAGTCTTGTTTTCAATATAAACTGAATTATCTGTGTGCAAACTGTACCAAGAAAAATTCCCGCAACACCAATCTTTATACCAAAAATTATAGAAACTATAATATTGACAACACTCCCCAAAATTGCAATATTTTTATCTTGCCTAAACAGTCCGGAAACTTCTAGATATTGCCACAATGGAACACCACAAATATCAAGAAATAAATTGAGGATTGCTATAGAAACAATTGTTGTCCCCATTACAAATTCGCTCCCCAACCAGATAGTAATAAAAACGTTACTTACTGCTAATAAAACAGTAGACACAATACAAGAAAATCCAAAGTACAAAAATGTCAAACGCTTTAATACTACAATACATTTATCTGGTGATTCGGACACAGACAAATTTCCTATACTTGCAGTTATGCTATTCGTCAACTGACTTCTAAATATCTTTATTGGGGAAAAAAGCATTACGTAGTTACTATAATATCCAACTTGGATTGTGCTAACAAGAGTTGATATTAAAATATTATCGGTCGAAGTAGTTATTACTCCTGATAATTTCTTAATAAAAATATTTTTTATATTTTCAAATACTTCCTTTCGTTCACATTTTTCAAGTTTTTCCTCATAATTCAAGAAACTATAGTGATTATCGACATATCTTGAAACCAACAAATTCGCAACAACAACTTGAAAAATATTTATAACCAAAAAGAGAATATAATTTTTTGTAATAATTAGAAGTGCTATTATTATTCCTGAAAAGAGTAGTTTTATAAGAGCTGTGTAGATTGAAACGATATATTGCTTTTGGTCTGCATTGAGAAGAGCAGTCTTATATGAAAAAAGATATGAACAAGAAGTATTTATTATAAACAGGAAAAAAATGAATCTAATATAGATAAGTGGATAATCAATATCAGTAATAAGTAAATGAATAAATGGCAACATCAGTATACCGATGATAAATGTTCCTAATGCAATAAATAAATAAGCAGAACGAAACAATGACATTAACTGACTGATTTTCTTGTAATCAGATTTATAAAGAGGTTGATACAAACTGTACACAATTGCCATACCTACGCCAAGTTCAGCCAACGACATCATTGCTATCACCTCTGTAAACAAACCATTCAAACCAAGAACTTCGATACCTAAACATTTTACGAGAAAAGTCCTAGTTGCAAAAGATATTACGACATTAAGTAAAACAACAATTAAACCATATATGGTATTTCTAACACTGTTTTGAGTTCTCGATTTACTATTCATTATGCTAAATTGAAAGCTAAGGAGTTACTCTCCCTCCATAACTCTGTATAAAGTACGAATTGGTAATTCTAATTTACTAGCACTAGTATCAAACTGTCTCATTTACCACTATCCTATATAATGTAGTTTTCAGATACTTATTTCTAAAGCAATATCACACTATAATTTATAATTCAATATTTCTAAAAGTCAAAAAATCATCATAACATCTTATATAATCCTCTTTCAAATACACATCTGAAGCTAAGACCATACAAACGGCTCCAGAAGAAAAATCATCTAAATCTCTCCATATGCCAGGTTTTACATACAAACCTTGGTAAGGACGGTTCAGAAAAAAGGAACGTTTTACTTTTCCATCATCTAAAGTAACTCGAAAAGAGCCAGATGCAGCTATAATCAGTTGGCTCAAATCTTTATGAGCATGTGCACCACGCGATTCACCACCAGGAACGTCATAGAGGTAATACACTCGTTTCACATTAAATGGTAAAGTACTACCATTTTCAACAACAGACAAGTTTCCTTTGCGATCACTATGATGTCTGTCTAGCTCAATTATTGAACAATCAAAAGTCCTATATTTTTTCATCGTCTTTCAACTTTAAATATTCATCATAATGTCTAATATAATCTGTAGGATTATATTTAGTAGAAGCAAACTCTAAGGCTAAAGAATTGGTAGAAAAATTATCTATCTCCCGCCAAAGCCCTTTAGGTATATAAAGACCGTAATATGACCGATTAAGCATAAAGTTCTTACGTTGTTTGCCATCATCCACTATTACATTAAAGCTTCCTGAAAGAGCTATGATAAACTCCTCTGTATCTTTAAATGCATGACCACCACGACTCTCACCTCCAGGTACATCATATATCCAATAAGTTCTTTTAATCTCAAATGGGATATGATTGTTCTGCTCTATAAAAGAGAGATTTCCCCTTGCATCCAAAAACTTGGGAAGTTCTATAATTTTAGTATTTTCAACAGTCACAATTATCTATTGTTAAATATAATTCGTCATTATCTTTCTATCTAAGTATAAAACTCTTTATACCATTCAGCAAACTTGCGCAAGCCTTCACGCAATGATGTGTGGGGTTTAAATCCGAAGTCGCGCTCAAGATTAGAAGTATCAGCATAAGTGATAGGTACATCACCTGCCTGCATGGGGACTAGCTGTTTGTGGGCTTCGAAGTCATAATCTTTGGAAAGCACTTTTGCACGAATAAGCTCCTCTTGAAGTATCTTTACAAATTCGAGCAGATTTTCAGGATTACTGTTGCCAATATTATATATAGCATACGGGGGCACGGGAAGACCATCTTTGCCAACTTTGCGTTGCGGAGCTCCATGAATGATGCGCTGTATACCTTCTACAATGTCATCAACATAAGTGAAATCACGTTTACAGTTACCATAATTAAATATCTGAATGGTTTCTCCTTTTACTAGTTTATTGGTGAAATTAAAGTAAGCCATATCAGGTCGACCGGCAGGTCCATAAACAGTGAAAAAACGAAGTCCGGTGGAAGGTATGTTATAGAGCTTGCTATAGGCATGCGCCATCAATTCGTTGCTCTTTTTGGTAGCGGCATAAAGACTGACAGGATTATCTACCCTGTCTTCAGTAGAGTATGGCACCTTTTTGTTACTGCCATAAACGGAACTGGAAGAGGCATACACGAGATGTTGCACCCCCCTTTGTCTATTGTCAGAGCTATGACGGCAGGCCTCAAGAATATGATAGAAGCCGATAAGATTACTTTCAATATAGGCATCGGGATTGGTGATGCTGTAGCGTACACCAGCCTGTGCCGCAAGGTTGACCACCACATCAAAATGATAATCAGCAAAAAGTCGGTCAATAAGAGCTTTGTCTGCAAGGTTTCCCTTAAAAAAAGTATACACATTCCCAGGACAACGAACAGCAATCTGCTGCAAGCGATTCAAACGATATTTCTTAATACTAACATCATAATAATCATTCACGCTGTCTAAGCCTACAATCCGGATGGAGTTCTCGGTAGTGAGAAGCCGTTCCACCAAATTAGAACCTATAAAGCCGGCAGAACCGGTCACTAATATGGTCATAAGGAAATTTAGTCTCTGCAAAAAATATCGCGGGTGAATACTTTGTCTGCCACATCATCTAAACAACCATCATAGCGATTAGCAATAATGGCATCGCTCATCTGTTTGAACTTAGCAAGGTCATTTACCACGGTACTACCAAAGAAAGAAGCACCGTCTTCGAGTGTTGGTTCATAGATAATAATCTGGGCACCCTTAGCCTTGATACGCTTCATAATACCTTGTATGGATGACTGACGGAAGTTATCGGAATTGGATTTCATGGTGAGGCGAAAGACGCCTACAGTGACATCCTGCTCTTTCTGAGCATCCCATTGGCTGGAAGAGGTGTAATAACAGGCTTTTCGCAGTACTTGGTCAGCAATGAAATCCTTGCGGGTACGGTTGCTCTCTACAATGGCTGTGATCATACTCTGAGGTACATCGGCATAGTTGGCAAGCAACTGCTTAGTATCTTTGGGTAGACAGTAGCCACCGTAACCGAAACTGGGATTGTTATAGTGAGTACCAATACGCGGGTCGAGCCCTACACCTTCTATAATGGATTGTGCATCCAACCCTTTTACTTCGGCATAAGTATCGAGTTCATTAAAATAACTGACACGTAGCGCCAAATATGTGTTAGCAAAAAGTTTTACAGCTTCAGCCTCCTTGATACCCATAAAGAGAGTTGGAATATCCGCTTTTATAGCGCCTTCTTGTAATAAGGCAGCAAAGGTTTTAGCAGCTTGCTCAAGCATCGGTAGATTAGCGATAGTCCGGATGGCTTCATTTTCTGCATCAAACTGATTACCATTCATCATTTTGGGAGCCCCCACAATGATGCGGCTGGGATAGAGATTATCGTAAAGTGCCTTGCTCTCGCGAAGAAACTCGGGAGAGAAAAGCAAGTTAAGCTGCTTGACTCCTCGCTGTGCATACTTAACGTATAGACTGCGACAGTAGCCTACAGGTATGGTAGATTTGATAACCATTATGGCATCAGGATTGACTCTGAGCACAAGGTCGATGACATCCTCAATGTGGTGAGTGTCAAAGTAGTTCTTTACCGGATCGTAGTTTGTAGGAGCAGCAATAACCACAAAATCGGCCTTAGAGTATGCTGCGGTTCCATCAAGGGTCGCTGAGAGACGCAACGGTTTCTCAGCCATATATTGTTCGATGTAATCATCTTGAATGGGAGAAATCTTCTGATTGATTTTCTCTACTTTCTCAGGCAGTACATCGACTGCCACCACTTCGTGATGCTGTGCCAGTAAAGTGGCAATACTCATCCCGACATAACCGGTTCCGGCTACGGCAATTTTTATATTATTAAATTCGCGCATGAAAAAAATTAGGTTTAATAATAATCTTTATTCTTCAACATACTCCCACGGATAAGGATTATCCACCACAGTCTGAAACTCGTTGATAGCCTCTTGCTGTTCAGTAGTAAGTGACACCGAATCCCAAGAAGCGATAATTGTACGGGCTTCGTCAGCCAAAGGCTCATCGAATACCTCACCATAGCAGGCGGTAAGCAGACGAAGCTTCAATAGTGAAGCGGGAAGAGTATCGAGGATATCCCAGCAACGATCTAATATCTTCTGAACATGTTCGCGCTTTTCTCCGTGGTCGATGAACGATGCGTTGTAACCCATTAGGAGAGCGAGACAGACAGAGGCCTGTTCTTCAACCGTGGAACCTTTGACACCGGAATTATACAATGTTGTGGTCAAGCGGTAAACTTCATTGTTGCGGCGGGACAAGTCATCGCTGTAAATGGGACTCCCGTCCATGCCCAAATACATCAGGTCGTGCGCGGCACGCTGAAGGGAAGCTACTTCTTCGGAAAGAGTCATAATAAATTTGAATTATGAATTATTTGATTACTTCTATAAGATCAGGGTGAATAGTGGCCATGGCAACAGCTATGACACCTTGTATAGCAATGACTACGCGACGATCCCGGGCACCTTTCACTTTCAGGAAAACACCTTCCTGACCCTCGAAGTCACCACCTGTAATACGAACTTTGGTTCCTTTGGACAAGTTGAGTTCATCGGGTTGAAAGTATAAAAGATGGTCACTGTAAGTACCGGCTACAGCGATGAAACGCTGCATTTCATTGTCGGGGATAATGATCTTCTTACCGCTACGGGTATCGGTGATATATTGCAAATAAGCAACCATAGACTTGACACGCTTCACTTCGGAAGGACAAGCATGAATAAAAATTAGATTGTGAATGATAGGAACCAAAACACGGACTTTTTTCCCTTTCTTTATACTTATCTTATATTGCATAGGAACAAAACAGCCCAAGTTCTCTTTCGCAAGCAACCGCATAGCGTCAGTCTCTCGACGATAAGTGGCACGCATAGCGAACCATATTTCGGTCTCTTTTTCCACTTCCATTATACGATTATTTCAGAAAAGGACATTCTCCCGGGGCTTTGAACTTCTTACATACACTTGAAATTCAATCACTTGCGAGTACTTTATGTAATATACGGCAAGCTTTGTACTCTCTTGCCACGGTTTCTTGTAGTTACTCATTACCTATCTGGTAAGAAACTATAAACAAACGAATTATACTAAAAAAACGTGTTTTTAAACGTTCGTCTATTTGAACACTATTTTTGTATTCATTTTTTCAGTATCGAAACATAAAAGCAGACAGATAAAAAAGAGATTTTTATCCATAGATATCTATCTAGAAATTAATATATTAAGGTAGAAAGGCAAGAGTGCAAATCTTTTTTTTAATTAAACATTTTGCTATTATGAAAATACCCCTTATCTTTGCGTTCAAATAGACGAACGTTTTTTGAAACATCTCTCCTTAAACAAATTATCTCACTATAAGCCAACAGCTTACCTCCAAAAAGAAATTAAACTCCACAATTTATCTTATATTTGTAAGCTTACTAAATTTTTCGTCCATACCTTTGCAACATTTTATACAAATAAAAATCACTAAAATTAAAAAGATTATGAACTACGAAAACAAACAACAAGAAGAAAAAAAAAGAATTCAAAAAAAACAAAACGGGCAACAAGCAAATCTCTGACAATAGAGACCTTAAGTCAAACAGAGGACGAAAAAAGGAGAAACCCATACAAGGGATTGTTTTGAAACACTACGAATGCTTAAAGCTACTAATCACACTCTATCAAGATGGGGCAATGGGTATAAAAAAGGAGACATCACAAATTGCATTAGCACGATATATAGACGACAAAAAACTATTAGGGAATATTCGAAATGGAATATTCATTCCATTGAAGTTCAGCACTATTCTAAAGGAAACAAACACCATCTGGAACGAAATGCTACGAGATAAATCCATTGGCATAAAATAGACAAGAAAACACACCATGAATTATTATACTCCAACCTAATCGGCAAACACTCTACCTTCGGGCCGACAAACAATTTATAAACTTTAAAATCATTATAATATGAAGAAGTTGAAAAGCCCGGCGTCACAAAGTGAAGCCATGAAACTGAGATGGAAAAAACGGATCGTCTTCGAGAAAGGATACACCGAGTCGTGCGCCGAATGGATGGCAGAACGGCTTGAAGCACTCCTGGACCATATGCAATATGGACATGCGACGGTAGCTTACCGAAAACAAAACGGGAGTTTCCAACTGGTGAAAGCAACGTTGATTTACTACGAAGCGGAGTTCCGTAAGAAGTATGATCCCGCAGAAGTAGAAGGTGCCGTAGTTTACTGGAATGTGGACGAACAGAGATGGACGACGTTTCAAGTGGAGAATTTTATGGAGTGGAGACCGGTGGTATAGGGTGCCACCATAGATTACACGGATTTTCACGGATGAATTATTTATACTTTGAGGAATCAAGTGAAAACGTCTTTGGAAATCCGGAGTAATTTGTGGTAAATGTATTATTGAAAGTACAAACAACTAATCTAAAAAAACAAATATGGCAACAATATATGACGGGATCAACTATTTCCCGGTGGGCGTAAACTTCATGGAAGAGAACGCAATGGAAGTGATAGAAGCTAAATATGGAATAAAAGGATCGGCAATTGTGCTGAAACTGATGTGTAAGATTTACAAGGAGGGATACTACATACGATGGGATGAAGAACAATGCCTGATTTTCGCAAACAAGGCAGGAAGAGAGGTGCAGGCAGAAGAGGTGCAGGGGATCATCGAGATTCTGTTCACCAAAGGAATACTGGACAGAAACAGTTATCAGGAAAACGGAATACTGACTTCGGAAAGTATACAGAAAGTATGGATGGAAGCGACAAAGCGAAGGAAAAGAGAGTTGTCGGAGCTCCCTTACCTGATGGTGAAACCGGAAAAAGAAAATGGAAAAGCCGACACTCCCCCGGCACTGCAAGAAATTCAGCAACCAGAACTGTTCAAAAAGGAAAAAACACCTGTTAACCCGAAAAATGTAGTACATCATGTAGCCGTTGACGCAAAAAATGCATGCAATTCCGGACAAAGTAAAGTAAAAGAAAATAAAGCAGAGGAAAATAAAGAATTTCCCCCCTCAGCTCCCCCAAAAGGGGAGGGAGAAGAGCGGAAGGGGGATTCTGCTTATCTCCCGATACCGGGATACGCCTTCAATACAATGACGCACAATTACTCGGGACTGATGGACACGCTAAAGAGATTGAGCATTACCGACACCGGGGAAGTAAACTCCATACTCAGGCTGTCGGACTATGGGAGGAAGGGAACGACGGTATGGAAACTGATTGCCAACACTTGCTGGAGCGACATCGGAGCCAAAGGAAGATACCTGATAGCGGCGCTAAACAAGACGAAAAGAAGGTAGCAGAGAGTGTCAGTCCCCTATTTGTAGTTGACAAAAAAGCAAGTATACAGGCTTTTGACCAGAAAGGGATTCAGTGAAACAAAGAAGTAAAAAGTGTGCTTAACGAACTAAAACACAGTGTTTTTAAAGCACAAGATTTCTCTCGCCCAAAGCTTTGTTTTAACGCTACGTTAAAGCTTGTTCCTTAAATGCAAATAGCAAGTGTTTTCAATGCAAAAGGCTTGTTATTTGCACACAAGAATAAAATAACGGAGAAATGGCGTTAACAATGTTAATTGAGAAACACTCTACAAACAAAAAGAAATCTCTGTCATTCTAAAATCAAAAGTACAAATAGCCGTAATCAAATTCCCAATATATTGTGAATTTCATGATGAAGGTACATAACTCAAGCCACAAAAAGCTCAAATTCACAATATATTGGGAATTTCCTTGCTTATCAAACAAATACTTAGTATTTTTGTTTCAAATTCACAATATATTGGGAATATGAAACAAATTGGAATACAGATTCGCCAACGAAGAAAAATGTTGGGTATAAATCAGCAAACACTTGCCGATTTAGCACAAATCAGTATCAATACTATAACAAAAATTGAAAATGGAGAAATAAATATTAATTTTCAAAAACTCTATGCCATATTGGAGGTATTAGGATTAGAACTTTCTCTGAAAATTAAAAATAAGGAGGGATATCTATGAGACAAGGAGTCGTATACTTGAATAAAGAACGGGTAGGCATTATTACGGAATTATCTTCTAACGAATATAAATTTCGCTATGATGACGAATATTTCAATGATCCATCAAAGCCCTCCATAAGCCTGACATTGACAAAACAACAACAGGAATATACTTCCCATTATCTATTTCCTTTTTTTGCCAACATGCTGTCAGAAGGGCACAACCGCATCGTTCAGGCAAGATTATTGCAGATTGATGAAAAAGATGATTTTGGTATTTTATTAGCTACAGCACATACCGACACGGCTGGGGCTGTAACCATAAAACCTCTCGACTATGATTGAATTAACTTGCTGTCCTTCTACTTTACAAAAGGGATTCTCAACCTATTCGCCTGTTGCATTGAAAGAGCTGTTCAATAGCCAAAAGGTAAACCATATACTGCCATACAATGGCATGGACAATAATGAAACGGAACAAAAAGAATTTCAGGATAACAACAAACACATGTCTATATCCGGAGCTCAACAAAAATACTCTCTTGTAGTAGATAATGGGCAAATGAGACTATCACTGGAACAGGAGCAAGCCACATTGTTACTTAAAACCAAACTTTCTGAATATGCCAACAAAGAGATAAGTCCGGCCAATGAACACTTAACCATGCAAATAGCCTCGCAAGTTTACAATATTCCTACAGCAGCCAATGGGCTCTGTTTTTTTCAAAATGATGAACCTGCCTATATCACACGACGTTTTGACATTGCACCCAATGGAAGAAAATTCAGAAAAGAAGATTTTGCTTCTTTAGCCGGAATATCAAAGGGGAATAAAGGTCCCAACTACAAATATGATGTATTAAGTTATGAAGAGATGGCGGATATTATCAAACAGTACGTCTCAGCATCATCTGTAGAGGTTCTAAAATTCTTTCGATTAGTTATTTTCAACTTCCTTTTTTCAAATGGAGATGCTCATGCTAAAAATTTCTCTTTGTTAGAAACTCCTTCTGGAGATTTTATACTTGCTCCGGCATATGATTTGCTAAATACCAGACTGCATATTTTTGATGATCATGTATTTGCTTTACAACGTGGCTTGTTTAAAGAGAATACGTTAAACGGAAATGACGGTGCGGTTACAGGAAAAGAATTCATAGAATTTGGTATCCGCATCGGCATTCCCCCCAAAAGAGTTCATAAAGAGCTAATAAGCTTTTGCCAAAAGGCAGAACAAGTACAAGATTTAGTCGAAAAATCATTTTTACCGAATCAATTAAAGAAACAATATTTACTCCATTACCAAATGAGAAAAGATTCCTATCTTTCGGTAGGCATTCCTACATAAAATTATACCAGCTTCTTTTTCTTCCTGTAGTTTTCACGAAACTCTTTGGGCGAACATTCTTTCTTTTTCTTGAAGATCCGATTGAAATTAGAAAGATTATTAAACCCGCATTCATAACAGATTTCAGCAATAGACATAGTAGAATCAACCAGCAGGCGGGCAGCAAACCCCAAACGAATGTCAATGATATAGTCCGAAAGATTCTTACCGGTACGCAATTTAAAGAAGCGACTGAAAGATACCGGAGTCATTCCTACCATATCGGCCAGCTGATTCAGGCGGATCTCTTCCTGATAATGGGCATTAATATATTCCTGCACTTTCTGCACACGGCGGCTATCCGAATGAATGCCGATTTTCGCGAAGGAAGAACTTGACAACGTACGGGCCTCTTCATTGAAAAGTGACAGTTCATAAAGTATGGTCAAGAACTTGATGACAGCATAAAACCCCTGTTTCTCGGATGCCAGCGTATCGAGAAGGGGATAAATTTTCAGGATGGCGGACATCGGAAAACAAAGACCTTTCTGAGCTTTCTCAAGCATATCACGAATAGAATCGAACTGATTCTTATTGATAAAACTTTTGAAGAAAAGATCGGAAGAGAACTGAATCGTTATTTCACGGATCTCTTTCGAATGACAATCATGTTGTTCCCATACATGTTCCAGATCTTTTCCGGTAATCAGAACCAAATCATAATCACTGATCACTTCTGCCGAATCACCGACGATCCGTCGCACACCGGCTGCTTTCTCCGTAAAGTTCAGCTCAAATTCGGCATGATTGTGAATGGGATAAGTAAACTCCGTTTTATACCGTTCGGCAATGTAGAAACAATCCTTATCGGACAACGGAGTGATCTCCCGAATAATGTTGCTTTGTAGTGCATTCATAGCTAATATAGTATTATTAGCCACAAATATAACACACTTTTTTAATTTCTTCTATTCCACTCCCGAAAATCTTCTCCCGTAGGATTCTGGAATACGCGCAAACCAAATTCCGGAACAATGGCAAGCAGATGATCGAATACATCGGCCTGAATTCCTTCGTAAGGTACCCACTCTTTCACAGCAGAAAAAAAGTAAAGTTCGACCGGAATACCTTGTTCGGTGGGCTGAAGATATCGTACCATACAAGTGAGGTTCTTATTGACATCGGGAAGACTTTTCAAGTAGTTGGTCAGATAGGCACGGAATACTCCGAGATTGGTCTGACGTCGCCCATTGACCAAAATAGAGTTGTCTATGTGATGTTCTTTATTATACTCTTTCACCACCTGCTCGGTCTGCTCCACATAATCGGTCAACAATTGGATTTTCTTATATTTAGCCAACATTTCGGGGGTACAGAATCTTACACTGTTCATATCGATATTGATAGAACGCTTCACACGCCGTCCACCGGACTCTTGCATACCCCGCCAATTCTGAAAAGAATCGCTGACCAGCAGATAGGGAGGGATGGTAGTGATGGTATTGTCCCAATTGCGCACCTTCACCGTATTGAGCGTCACTTCAATCACCGTACCGTCGGCTCCGTATTTGGGCATAGCAATCCAGTCACCTACTTTCAGCATATTATTTGCAGAAAGTTGAATGCCGGACACAAATCCCATGATACTGTCTTTAAACACCAACATCAGGATGGCAGCCGAAGCACCAAGCCCGGTGAGCAATACCATCGGAGATTTATCTATCAATACACTGATAACAACAATTCCTCCAATGAAAAATAGTATCACTTGTGCCGTTTGCAACAAACCTTTCAATGGTCGATCACGAAACTGTTCTCGCTCACTGTATACATGATAAACAGCCGACAGAAATGCACTGATAAAACGCAGAAAAACCGCAATGATATAAATCATGCAGATACGACGGATAAAATCGAGGGCACTTACATTCGGAATTGCCAAAGGAATCAACACATAAATAATGATGGGGGGGACAAGGTGACTGAGGTAAATCAAAACTTTACGGTCGAACACAATATCATCCCAGGTTGCTTTGGTCTTTTTCACTAGTTTAGCAACTACTCTTAAAAGAATGTTACGACAAATAAGATCGGCTAAAAAGGCAATGCCAATAATCAGTACCAGTGTCATAATGGGACCTACTTCACTGGAGTCAAATCCCCAGGAAACGAATAAGTCATTTATTTTTTCGGTTATCTGTTCCATATAAAAACTCTTTTATGTCTTCTTTCAACCATTGATAAAGGTATAAATCTTTGTAAGCACTATTTTTGCGAAGCATTACCTCCACATTGACCTGACTGTTTTGATAACAAGTCAGTTCATTATGAAATTGTTCGTCATGTTCCGCCAATTTTTTGATTTCTTGTTCCCGTTCGCGTCGCAGGGCTGTACAAACGGGAGTCAATACTTTCATCACGACATTGTCCATGATGTGATGCCCCTGAATAAACAGATATGTTGTATCAGGAAGCACTCCAAGTCCTTTTAATTCGACCGATAACTTATCGACCTCTTCGATACCTTGTGGAAAACGCGTGGATAACTCAGAAAGTTTAGACGTTACCGAACGCCTCACTGCCTCCAAAGAACGTTCCGGATGCCTCAAGCTGACATCGTGCAAACGAACACAGGCATTAAATTCACTCATAGTAAACGTATAAGTATCATGACGACGATAAAACCAGACAGACCACAGGAAAAGCGGATAAGCAATCTGAGAGTATCGTTTCATAAACTCATTGAAGTCAATCAGGTGTCTGTCGTTCAAAGTGGCTTGCACACAGACCTCATGCAAGCTATCGGCATAACAATGATAGTTTTCAATAGCATAAGCATAGGTCTGAAAAATATATCTATTACGATTAATTTTACGTGAAGTAGCAGTAGCTCCTTGCAACAAAAAGTCATAATCGCTATCCACACAGGCAATCAGACTTTTGCCTAACTCGGCCGTATTAAGGGTATTCATCAGTACCATTTTCTTGCCTTTAGCCAAAGATGTAGCCGAAGGAAGCATCACCTGAAAATAATGTTCTTCGTCCTCAAACTCCTCAAGCAGTGTACGCCAGAAAGCTACATCGTCATAACTCTCAACATAAGCTACAATCCGGCGGCGCGCCTTTTTAGAGTATAACTTATGAGCAGCATTGAAATAGGAAGAAGTCAGATTGTCTTTGAGACTGATTGCCATAGGTCGTGTTTTAGTTAAATGCTACTTATAGCTGGTTGCAATATCACTTACTTCGGTCACAGCATCGAGCCATCCTTCCATGATCACTGCAGGAGAATGTGTCGTTAGTATAATCTGCACATTCGGATTCAGTTCACGGATCATCGATATCAGCTTTTGCTGCCATTCGATATGCAAAGAAGCTTCGGGCTCGTCCATGAACAATACGCAATGGGCATTATCCTGTACAAGTACAGTAAGCAGAATAACTAACATCTGCTTTTCGCCGGAAGAAAGTTTATAAGGAAACAGAAGTTCACCATCCTGATAGAAAGCAATATCATTGCGTCTACGGTCTATTTTTTTACGGGTATAGCTGAATAGTTCGTCAACCATGTCTTGAAAACGACGTTTAGCAATGGAAAGAGTGGCTGCTTTACTACGTTCTTCCTCGTTATTGCTGCTCAACAGCTCGATCATCTTATTGCCTATATTGACTTGATAATCCAGATAACGGCGCTGCAACAGATAGAGTTGCCAGTCGAGTTCGGACTTTACATTCTTATCTGCCATACGAGCTGTGAAATCCCCCATAATAAGCGGACGATCGTAACTACGGATAACATCATAAGGAATGTAAGTAGCTTCGGGATTGTCGAAAAAGATATGTACTCCGTTTTTTTCATCACTCTTCACTTCACCCGACAGTTGCTCGAGATACCCGACCGATCGATTCAGGATAGTGGTTTTTCCAACTCCATTGATTCCGGATAGTATATTGACATCCGGACGAAGGTCCCAGACTATATTGAAACGGTCCCATAATCCGTCTATTTCAATTCGTTTGATATAATTGGCTGATAGTTCCATAAATGGTTGCATTTAAATTAAACAAATATAGAAAATTCAAACGATAAATTGGTTACTTTTGCATCAGTTTTCAATAAAGGTAACATTTTCGGTATGGAGATTGATAAGAATCTGAAAGGACACGCATTGGCATTTACAGCCAACGTGATGTGGGGGCTGATGTCCCCCATCGGTAAATCGGCATTGGCAGAGTTCTCAGCGCTTTCGGTAACCACCTTCCGCATGGTAGGTGCCGCAGCAGCTTTCTGGATACTTTCCGCTTTCTGCAAACAAGAGCAGGTAGGACACCGTGACATGGTGAAGATTTTTTTTGCTTCTCTGTTTGCCCTTGTTTTCAATCAGGGGATATTTATATTCGGATTGTCTCTCACTTCTCCGATAGACGCATCTATCGTAACAACAACTTCACCTATCATCACCATGATTGTGGCAGCTATCTATCTGAAAGAACCGGTTACCAACAAAAAGGTTTTGGGCATCTTTATCGGAGCAATGGGAGCGTTAATCTTAATTCTAAGCAGTCAGGCAGTAAGTGCAGGAGGAGGAAGCATTTGGGGAGATTTACTTTGCATGATTGCGCAACTTAGCTTCTCCATCTATTTAACCGTATTCAAAGGGTTATCCCAACGCTATTCGGCCATCACGATTAATAAGTGGATGTTTATCTATGCATCCATCTGTTATATTCCTTTCTCATACCAGGATATAGCAAGCATTAAGTGGGACAGCATTTCGACAGCCGCCATCTATCAAGTACTTTATGTGGTACTATGTGGAAGTTTCATTGCTTACATCTGCATCATGACCGCGCAAAAACTAATGCGCCCTACAGTAGTAAGCATGTACAATTATGTACAGCCTATTGTTGCTTCTATTGCTGCTATTTTAATGGGAATCGGAAGCTTCGGCTGGGAAAAAGGAGTTGCGATCGCATTGGTATTTCTTGGAGTCTACTTTGTGACTCAAAGTAAATCGAAAGCAGATTTGGAAGGTGTGTCATAACTCACCACAGAATTTTGACACACCTTTATCATTATTTCAGATCTTCAAAATAGGTATCGAGTAGGCTCTTGGCAGCAACAAAAGAGGTCAGATTTCCCCTGAGCACTTGTTGCTCCTTTTCTTGTAACATCGATTCGATCTTGGCATTATGATAGAAACTGTCACGTAACTGTTCATTGATGCTTTCATACATCCAGTATTTACTTTGTTCGTTACGGCGATATTCAAAATAGCCATTACCTTTCACAAAATCGATATACTCATACACCATATCCCATATTTCCTTTACCCCAAGATTGTAGAATCCGGAATATGTGAGTACACGCGGTGTCCATCCGGAATCGGGAGCGGGAAAAAGATGCAAAGCATTACGGAACTGAGCAGCGGCTAATTTGGCTTTATCGATATTGCTACCATCAGCCTTATTAATCACAATACCATCTGCCATTTCCATGATACCGCGTTTGATACCTTGAAGTTCGTCTCCCGTACCGGCCAACTGAATCAACAGAAAGAAATCGACCATCGAATGAACAGCCGTTTCACTCTGTCCCACTCCCACTGTCTCTACAAATATCTTATCGAAGCCGGCCGCTTCACACAGAATGATTGTTTCACGGGTTTTACGGGCTACTCCCCCCAAAGAACCGGCGGAAGGGCTAGGACGTATAAATGATTTAGGATGCACTGAAAGCTGCTCCATACGGGTTTTATCACCCAAAATACTTCCTTTGCTGCGTTCACTGCTCGGGTCGATGGCTAAAACAGCTAACTTACCTCCCTTTTCGAGAACGTGCAATCCAAAGACATCAATCGAGGTGCTTTTACCGGCTCCCGGTACACCACTGATACCTACACGGATTGAATTTCCGGAATAGGGCAGACATTTTTCAATAACTTCCTGGGCAGTAGCCTGATGTTCAGGACGCACACTTTCTACCAAAGTCACAGCCTGACTCAAGATCGTCACATCTCCCTTGACAATCCCCTCCACAAACTCACTAACCGACAATTGACGCTTCTTTACCTTCCGTTTCAGATAAGGATTTACAGATGACGGTTGTTCAATGCCTGCATTCACAACCAAACCTTTATACGCTTCGTTATTCTCAGGATGTTCCATGGCAGATATTAATTATGTGATTCGTTATTCGTAGCTTTTACATCGATCTCCACTTTCGGTTGCACCGGATCATTGGTGATCATCAGGATACGTAAATGTCTCTTTTTCTTTCCAAGGTTCTTTTTCAGAACAGTCACCCTCAGCCGAGTACTTTCACCCGGTTGCAGTACAGTTTTTTTCAAAGCAACCCCCACTGCCGGATTAAATACTTGCAGTTTGCTAATTTGCAGAGGAGATTTACCTGTATTAGTGATAACAATGTCTCGTCTGGCTTTGTTTTTCTTGGCCAGCACCTGACTTAAATCAATCTTAGATTCGGACAGGCGAATAACAGGAGCGACCGCCTTATCCTGTTCGGTCATTCCTGAAAAGTCCGGAAGAAGGACTGCTGACACAGGTATTTCGTTCTCTTCACCCACTTTATCACCGGCAAAACGAGCCAGATAAACAGAAGACTGGGTCAAGCCCAAATCCATTAGTTGTTTGGTGTCGAGTGTGAGAGTAATGGTTCCTTTCTTACCCTTTAAAAGGACGGTCGGATTAGTTTCCATTTTCAGATAAGGCGGAAGGTGCATCAATACAGGTTCGTATGGACGATCGGAAAGATTGACTACTCCTAATGTGATTACCGGTTTCTCTCCACTGTGTGCATCCGGAAAATCAATATCTGTACGATCAATCCGGATTTGCCCGATTGCATAAGGATGTGTTTTAGTAAAGTCCTTGATTTCCTGAACCACCTCCCCGTCAAAATTCAGATAAACCAAACTAGGCTGTGCATTGCTGTAAATGCCGATTGACTTATTGAAATGCCCTAGCGCTTTAGCATCAAACGTAGCACTAACTGTTCCTTTTTCTCCGGGAGCAATCGGAGTTTTCGTCCAGTTAGCAACCGAACAGGCACAAGAAGTGGTAACATTAGTCAGTACCAAAGGTTTATCACCTGTATTGGTAATAGTATATTCTACAGAAACCGGACGTTTCCATTCGATTTGTCCGAAATGATGGGTCTCCTTATTAGAAGAGATACGAGGTTGAGCTACAGCCGATAAAGTAATAGTAAGTAAAGTAAATATGAAGAGTAAACTACGTTTCATTCGTCTCTGTTTTATAATTATTAGTTGTTTAGAGTACAAAAATAGGGGTTTTCAGTGAGATTCTGCCATTGATTACATATTTTTAAGCACAAGACATGATAGCATACTTCTTTTGTAAATACTCTTAAAGCAACTATTTACCACTATCCATTAACATAGATATGGCTTTCTCGTATTGCTGCCATGACTGCTTATTACGTAAAGGGTTTCCCAACCATACTACCTTATTTGAGCGGTCTATAACGAAATCTTGATATAAAGGATTATCAAAAATACCATTTTCTTTTTTAAAACATCCCAATGAATCAAAAAATATCGGATAACTGACATGCATTTGTCTAAACACCTCATTAACAGTAAAAGTATCTTTTTCATGCACAATCATAAGAACTCCTGTATGCGTATCCAGCAACCGACGCTTATTTGTTTTCATATATTGCATCTTCTCCAAACTACAAGGTGTACAATTACCCGAATCGACATAAGATATCAGTAAAAATTGGTCTTTAAAAGCCTTATTACCAACCGTATTAAAGTTTTTATAGGAAAAGATAATTTCTTTTCCGATAAAAGCTTCTAGTTCCGGATATACGTTTTTCTTTTTACCACAGGATAATAGAACAATGGTGCAGAACATCAGACTAAGAATTCCAAGCTTTCCCATCAATACTTCATTTACTAAGCCAGGAAACGTCATAAGCCCAAATCGAATCATCTTCACCCTGAGCGTACAATCTATTATTTTGAGGATCTAAAGTGATCCAAGAGATCTCCTTATCCAACTGTATCTTATATACGGGCCGCCCTTCCCAATCGAAGACATGGACAGTCTTTGATTTAAAAGGATACTTACCTCCCATTTCTGCCTGATCAATATAAAGGGCAAATATATATCGTGAATTCACAGCCGCACTTGTATAATAATAGCGTATGCACTCAAGATTTTGTTCTATATCACTGAAGTCAAGCGTATCATCCATCCTGTACCCTACTTGTTTTCCTGACTTTACATCTAATATGGTGATCTGGGCAACCCGCTGCATGGCAATGGCCACTTTAGTCTGATCTGGATGTATATAACTATGATTAGCGTAAAACATGCCACTCAGAACATCATATTTATCATCCTTCAAAATAACCGGTCGGTTGAACAACTTATATTCCTTCACTTTATTCCCCAAAGAATCTTTATATAAATAAAATTTGCGCGGAATATATTCTTTACCTTTGGAATACTGTTCCTCACACTGATTTTGCCCTAATATATATCCATCTTTCAAAAAGAACAGGGTAGTAGCCGGGTAAACGAAATATTTATTCCAATCCATGGGAATAATAGCATCGCAAACAGTAGCTCCTGTCTCTATAGACTTTGTAATATTCAATAATCTAGCTGATTTGGCATTATCTCTGACCCATAACTTCAATTCGCCATTCTCCCTTATAAACTGCTGAGAGTTTTTACAGGATAAATAGTCATTTGGCCCTTGCCCTTTGGGACATAAAGAAGCGATATGTTTGCCACTATTCACACTAAATACATACATCCAGCAATCACTATATTTATGCGAAGTAAAAAACAATAATGAGTCATACGCTAATACTGAACCGTCATAAATATCTTCAAGCTCTACTTTTACCGGAGACAACAAAGTATCGTTATCAAACGATTTGATAACTGTTATATCACCATTAAAGTAAAGATCCGTCTCTTCTTTACAAGCAAAAAAAACAAATCCGACCATGAAAAGGATTAAAATAAACCTATTCTTCCATTTATTTTTTAAAACCATCATTCTAACATGTATTAGTTAACTATCTCGTACAATAAAGAAAACTATATATCCAATCTTTGTGACCTTCGGTAGTACCAGATGGACAACGGTAAATAACGCTTTCGGTAGTTCCTGAATTACACACCAAATAATACTCTCCCGTAGAATCATCTTTTGTAAATTCACTGGAGCTTACACACTTTTTTATCGTAGTTGATGGATTATCCTCATTCCCTATACCATCGCCTTCAGCATTAGCAAGAGATTCAACATTTGCCAATGCAATATCTCTGGCGTTCTTTTTATTATCTACGAATTTAAGAAACACAACTCCTGCTAAAGCAGAGAAACAAAGCACTGTTAGAATAGTAAATAATTTTTTTATTTTCATAAAAATAGATTTAAGGTTTAACAATCATATCCTACAAAGATAAGTTTTATTTGCAACAAAAACCATTTTAATAAAAATATTATAATATAATTCAAAGATTATAAACTAAAAATAAAAAAGAGATGCAGATACTTACATAATCCAAGTATCTGCATCTTAAAAAAGACAGAGTTCTATTTACTGAGAAACTTCGTAACGGGCAGAAGCTGAATGGGCAGCATATTCGGGTGCATAGGCACTTTGAATAGTAGCAATTCCTGCTTCATAACTTCCCGCACGATCTACACGATAACTGTATTCTAAAACATAAGTCCCCTTATTCAAAGTATCGAAGAAGAAATCGGTAGAAGCATCTTTTACTGCAACATAACAACCGACATCACCGACATTACGATATCCGGACAGGACCTCTACCGGTTCAAGACAAGCAGCACGTTGATCTTTCAATTGTACAAAGTCCATTGTACGATCGAGACGAACGGTCAGACGAACAACTACTTTATCACCAACCTTTAATTGAGTTTTACCGATAACCGGCTGTAACCGGCGATTATTATTAACAATCGTCTCTACATACAATTTCTTATCAACATTCAACCCACTTCCCTGGCGGACCACTTTATCAAGATTCTCTTCGAACTGTGCATAAACTGCTCCCCAGGCAATACCCGGATCTCTCTTTTCAACGATAATCTCATCGGTATTCACGGTCTTCTTATCGGTAAAAGTCTTTTTGATATAGCCTAATCCCGGAACAGTCGTCTTGGCAGGACTTATCGTTTCTAAAACTTCATTGCCAAGGACAATACGCACGTCTCCCTGATTATCCAATAAATTAGTACCCCGGTAAAGCAAAGCATAAACAGCATTGGCTGTAGCTACCGGAGAGTCCCACTGTTGAGTTTGCTTCTGTTTTAAAAGCCACATTTTCATTTCTTCAACAATCGTGGCATTGCTGCCTACCATCTCAAAAGCCTCCATTACATCAACATGGGCAGGCACTTTTAAGTTATTCCAAGCATACGGACTATCAGTCCTATCAAAGAACATGCCTTGCTCGTCTGTTTGAGTAAGATATTCTTTGAGAGATGCCATAAACTCCTGAGCTTCTTTTACCTTACCTGCCTTCTGTAATACAATAGCCGACCAGGCCTTCTCGGTGACGGATTGTTGAGACAATGATGGAGCAACTTTGGATAGGAAGTAATCATAACCTTCTTTCGCCGATGCCGGAACTTTCTCGCCAGAGATAGCAATCAAATAGAGATACTTCAATGCACTTCGTGAAATTCCCTCTGATTTATTGCCAACCTTTTCTGCCTCACGGATAGAACGATATTCCTGCAAGGCTTCTTTATGGAGATAACCGAAAGCTGCTTGTTGCATATCCAGCGCTCCTCCCTCCAGCGGCTTCCCTGTAAGCAGGGCTATACGTGCATTCTGTTCTACAATGAAGTCGGTGACAAAAAGACTTCCGTCCATTCCTTTATACCAGCTCCACGAACCATCAGGTAACTGGAGTTCCTTTAATTTCAACAAAGCTGCTGTATTACTGTTACGGATATTATTCAAATCGAATAAAGTGGCAATACGCTCTTTTTGTTCGCTTTCCGAAGTCGCTTCCATCACCCAAGGAGATTCAGAAAGAAGGATATTCTTCACTTCCTGATTTTTTTGCAAATTACTCAAGAAGCTTTCTTTAGTGCCTCCCTGGAGTTTCCAACTATCAAATATTGCCTGAATACGTGGCTGAGCATTCATGATATAAGAAGCCATTGTATTGGCATACCAGGAAGTAGCCCACGAAATAGCATCATCATTCCGAGGTTGTGATAGTGCCGGTAATGCTTGCACTGCATACCAAGCCGGATTGGAAGTAAACTCTACAGTTAAACGGCGGTTGGTCGCAGTCTTACTATGGTGATTGAACAGATCGGCCAAAGAAAAAGTACGTGTTTGCTCGCCACGAACAGGCATGGGCAAAGTCTCTGTCAAGTTCTCCTTATCACTGAGAACCGGAAGCAAATGCTGCTCTCCATCACTGAAATTTCCTCCTTCGGCAATCATCCGGCATCCCAAAAGTTCATATTTATCAGTTACTATGAACAAGAAACTTACACCGACACTCTGTCCGGCTCCGGCATTAAATTTCTTCTGTTGGGTCGATATTACCTGATCTGTCATTGGATCGAAAAGTACCAGTTTCACAGTACCAGACAGATTTTTACCGGTCAGATTACTAACAGAAGCAGCCATGGAAGTGTGATCTCCTACCCGGACAAACCGAGGTAGATTCGGAGTAAGCATAAACTCTTTACTGGTAACAGCAGTAGCATCCATCTGCCCTGTCATCATATCTTGTGTATGAGCATATCCTCGGAAATTCCAGGTCGTGAGACTTTGAGGCATACGGAAAGAGAAACTGACCTCACCCTGAACGTTCGTGTGAAGCTGCGGATAAAAGAAGGCAGTTTCCGCAAAGTCGGTACGTAACTCTATATCTGTTGTCCTACCCATATCGGCATTGTCCATTGACATTGCCATTCCGCTCTCTTCCGTAACAGGAACCATTTCAGATTCGAAAACGACATCGGCTACGGCAGCGCTCTTCATTTGTGGTTTTGCAGCACCCATTCCGCGCAGACGTGCATATCGGGTAGTCGGAGCAGCATCATTGGTGACCGACAACATTTCGGCAACCGCATATAAAACCGGAGGCAAGTCAAAATGATCATAGCTAAACGGAGGCACCTTCAAATCAGTCCGGCGGAAACCAAAATAAAAATAGTTTGAGCCAACATAATCTCTCCTCCAACGAGCAATGGGGACAGAAAGTTGATAATGTAATTGCAATGACTGGTTGGTCTTCCAAATTTTATCCAAAGAGGCATCATACATAGTAGCCAGCATTTCGGCCAAAACAGGTGATTTCTGTGGATTACGGATAGTTAGTTTCCATTCCTCTTCCTGCCCGGGACGTAATTTATCACGGAATACATCCCAACGCATATTCAAGTTATGATCGGGCAAACGTTTTATCAGGCTTACCTCCTGTTCGTAAACAACACCTTTACGAACAAATACAAAGGTAATACCCAAACCATTCCCGTAGGCTTCCCGATACGGATATTCAAAACGAACAAGAGAATCGGACAAATGAAGAAGCTTACTCTCCAGATGCTTATTACCACAGAACACATCCATTAAGACATAAGTATCTTTTTCGGAAGTACCAAAATAGAACAGGGCAGGATGTGCTGCATCAAACCGGGTATTCACTTCATAACACCACAAAGGCATAGATACCGGAGGACGCTTATCATCGGAAGCAAAAAGAATCACTACCTTTTCCGCATCTACCTTACGGCCTTGATCATCTTTCACCGAAGCTACAAGTTTGTAAGCACCTGAAGGAAGTTTTTTCCAATCGGACAACAAGATCTCTTCATTGGACCTAAACGAACCGGAAAGAGCCGGTTGATCGGAAACGTCCTGTTCTTTCAAGGGTTTTGATTTCTGATAATCGGAAATCAAAAACAACCGGTAACTGCCTTCGACACTGACCGGTTTACGATCCAGATTATTTACCCGAAAAGTCGCTTTCACAGAATCATCCTTGCAAATCAGTCCGGATATATCAGCAAACAATAACAAAGAGGTCTTTCCTGCCCGCAGACTTGTTTCTGAAGTTTGCGTTTCACCTGCGACATTGGTTACTGAAAGCTGCACTTTATAGTCATAATATAAAGAGGTATTATCACCGTCTCCCAAATCGGGATTCGAAGTGTCTGGTTTCAGATCCACAGGAATTTCGAAGTTTCCATCTACTCCCAAACGGACAGTGTCAGAGGCCAAAATAACCGGATTCATCCCCCACATCCGCCAAGTATACAATGAGCGGGTAATGGTATAAGCAACAGGAATATCCTGTAACGGCACACCACTGAAAGTTTTTACACTCCCTTTCAACTCGACACGATCTCCCAACCGATAACTTTCAGTCACCGGCTCAAAAGTAATATCAAATGTAGGACGTTTGTAATCCTCTACACGAATGGAACGAAATCCGTTTTGAGTATTCAAACTGAAAGTACCGTTCAAACAAACGGACGGTAAAACAAATTCTGCGGTGAAAGATCCAAAATCATTGGTACGCAGCTTCTTTGCACTGATTTCTTGCCCATTGGCATCCGAAAGAGTCAGCGTATATTCCTGTCCCGCAATCACATGGGCAGAGTCAGGATACTGTTCATAGGCAATGCCTTTTACATAGACAGTCTGCCCCGGACGATAAACAGAACGGTCGGTAAGCAAAGTTACCACAGAAACAGGTTTTGAATGGTCTGCAAAATTATAATCTCCTCCCCATAAATACATCTGCGGCATAGCTGTATCATTCCCTTTGGCAGCAGTCAGATACCTGTATTTTTCCGATGAAGCAAACTGTACTTTTCCTTCGGTATTGGTAGTGGCTGTCAGAAGTTGTTTGTTCTGTCGATCGAAGAATGAAAGAACAACACCCTGCAAAGGCTGGCCACTCATAGCATCGAGAATAGCTACCTCACTCAGATTAGAAGGTAGAGATCGGGTAAGAACTTTAAAGCAAGTAGAATAGAGAAATTTTGAAACATTGGAACGAACCTTAACACCCGGAATAACACGGAGGGCGTACAGTCCTGTTTCAGGTGCCTTTATGTGGTAGATGGAATCTTTCACTTTATAGTCATCCGACGGGAAGAGAACATAATGTTCCGATGAAAGTAAACGTCCATGTTTTTTTAGAAATGCGTCATTGGGTGCTTCCACCGTATTCGGACGTGCCGGTAAATTAATTGCATACAACTCTACCGTAAAGTCTTTCAAATTTTTAAAGCTGACTTTTAAATCAAACTCCTCACCCGGATAAACTGTTGACGGGGATTGTACTGTCAGATCGGGACGCAGAATTTCTTGCTTCAGTTCTTTCAGAGCATTGATGCGGCGATAGTCCGGATAGCGAGAGATAGCCTCTTCGCACAATTGTAACGCAGAAGCGGGCACTCCTGCATCCATTGCCGCCTGTGCCTTGAGCAAATAAACTTCTGCACAGACATCATGTGACTTATTTTCGGCAATCAGTTTGTCCAGTGCAGCCAAATAAGGATCCTGTGTCAAGCCAAGTTTCCCCTCCGGAGCACGATAAGGCCGAAAATCGATATCAGTAAGCCTCTTCCACTGCAAATAATCCAAAGTAGTAAGCAACAGAGCATCGTGATTATCAGTCCGACGATATGAATTCATCATATGCTGATAAATTTCTTCAATGCGTACATTTATTAAAGAATCACGGCCAAATCCGGACAGATTCTCCAATGAAGTAATGGCACGGGAAGCCAACAAATGATACATATCATGATGATAGTAATCACTGGTTACTCCAAGTTCCACAAAAGGAATGTAGCTTCGGGAGGAAGTATCGAGCAGTAGCAAAGAGTCTTGAAATGTTACGGCTATTTCTGTCATTACTTTAGTTACAAACTGATTCTTACTCCACTCCCGGATATCAACAGAGGGAGCTTCTTCTTCCAAATCCGTACGTTGATTCAGTTTCCAACGGTTTTGGGAAGCATAATCTGCATACATACTACCGATAAGCGAATGCAGGATTGCACGGTCCAATGGCTTGTCCGTAGTCACCGCCCACTGCTCTAAGCCATTCAACGACACGTAAAAGCTATCCGGAGTAATCTCTTCCCTAAATTTCATCTGCCAAATATAAGCTTTCAGCATTTGAGGAGAATTCTTCTCTGCTTTAGCTTTTTGATAAATTTCACCGGTTAATCGGACAACTGTTTGGGGCAAACTTTTCTGCTGGGCCTGCTCCACTTGCTTCCATAATCTATCGTATGATTGAGCATATGTCCATGACATCATCCCCATAGAAAGTAACACGATAATACAAATCAGTTTAATTCTCATATATTAAAAGTTTAAGTATCAATACATAATTAACAAAGTAACAAATTAAAGTTTAAAGATTTGTTCTTTTTAGCTTAAAAAAAGAGAACAGGGCAAACGTGATACGATTATTAATGGTTCTAATTAATCTCTTTTAACACAAAAATCAAAATAGCAAAACTTTTTCGGGTATCTTTGTAATAAGAACCATTTATCTAATCACAAACTAAGGCACAACATTTTATGAAAAACCGACATTACTTAAGGCACATACTGGCCATTACTGCGTTATTATTCAATGGAGAAACCATTTACTCGCAAACTTATCCAATAGAAAACTACTTAAAAGCAGCAGGAGACTATGTTACTATTTACAATGGTGAAATCGAATTAACATACAGTCTTGCCCAATACGACAATCTTCCCTATTTTCAAGGTGATGAATTTACCACAGGAGAGATTATCTTCAAAGGAAACCGATACCCGGGACTGGATCTTCATTTGGATTTACACAAAGACCAACTTTGTGCACTGACTCCTGACAGCCATTACAGCATGATTATCAATAATGAAGGAATCGAACAAGTCAACCTGCACAATACTACATTTATCTATTTCCGTCCGACAAAGAAGACAGATCTCAATAAGGGATTTTACGAATTACTACAAGACGGAAAGCGACTGAGACTGCTGGCACGAAAAACATACTCCGTTGCTCAGATCAACGTAGAAAAAATAGCCAAAACCCGCAAACATCAAACTGAATATTTCATATACGGAGTAAAATATTATCTGGAATACAATGGGATATATTATCCCGTCAGTAACAACAAGTCGTTTGCCAAGATCTTTCCGGAGCAACATAAACTGATAAAACGTTACGCACGAAAACATAAACTTAATTTTCGCCATGACGCTGATGCCTCATTAATCGCTCTTACTAACTTTTGTGAAGAATTGATAGACCAAAAACAAACACGATGAAAAAAAGTACATACTTATGGATGTTGCCCCTACTATTTGCATGGCCGCAACAAATGACGGCTCAACACCCCCTCTCACTTCCTGCCGACAGTATAACTATTGACTCCTTATTGGAGACTGTAGAAAAAAATACACCCTATAGGGTTTTCAGCACTATTAGTGCTCCTTTCAAGGTTTTGGTGAAAGGAAAAGCTTCACCCCTGCAACAATTAAAAGAAGCACTTGAGCCGACTCCCTATAAATTGTCAGTATCCGGAAACAATTTATTCGTGCTAAAAGAGCAGGAACTCATCACGCTATTACCTGCTAAACTGACTGGAGAACCGGAAAAAGGCGAAAGTTATTATGGTGACGTATATACTTACCTAAGCGGAGAACCTGAAAAGGCATCTTCAGAAAACAAAGTGTATAATGTGGGAGATGTACGAATCAAGCAACCACCACGAAAAGCGGTACTCAAAGGGCAAGTTACTAACTTTAAAACCGGTGAGCCCATGATAGGCATCAATCTGATTTTAAAGGACCCATGGATTGCGACGACAACAGATGTTAAGGGAAACTTTACTCTTGAACTTCCTACCGGACACAAACAAATTGATATCAAAGGACTTAACATTAAAGATACCCGTCGACAAATTATGCTTTACAGTGATGGTACACTGGACATCGAACTTGAAGAAACTACACATATGCTGGACGAAGTAACCATTACTTCCGGACGTATACAAAATGTGAAAAGTACGCAATTAGGTGCAGAAACACTGCGTCCAACCCAATTGAAGAATATCCCGATGGCCTTGGGAGAAGTAGACATTTTAAAGATGGTACAGGCTTTACCCGGTGTAAAAACAGTAGGTGAAGCTTCAAGCGGCTTCAACGTACGTGGTGGAGCTACCGACCAGAATCTAATTCTGCTAAATGACGGAACCATCTATAACCCGAACCATTTATTCGGCTTTTTTGCAGCCTTCAATTCAGATATGGTAAAAGAAGCCGAGATATATAAAAGCAGCATCCCGGCACAATATGGTGGACGTATTTCATCCATTCTGGATATCACCGGTAAAGAAGCCAATAAAGAAAAATTCACCGGTTCGGCCGGTATCGGTCTGGTAACGAGTAAACTGAATCTGGAGATTCCGATTATCAAAGACAGAACGTCTGTATTACTAAGTGGGCGTACTACGTATTCTGACTGGATCATGAAGCAGCTTCCGGAGAAAAGCGGATACAAAAACGGTACCGCCGGCTTTTATGATTTGGCTACTATTGTGGCACATAAATTCAATGACAAACATAGTCTTAATGTCTACGGATACTATAGTCATGACCGTTTCGCTTTCAATTCAAACGAAAAATACGGCTACAATAATCTCAATGCTTCCGCACGATGGAGAGCTGTATTTAACGAAAAACTGATAGGATACTTCTCCGCCGGATACGATCATTACGATTACAATAACCGCGAGACCGTCAATGCATCAGCTGCTTATAAACTTTCATTTGATATTAATCAGTATTTTGTCAAAGCAGACTTCACAAACATACTGGCCGATAAGCACACGCTCAACTTTGGTTTCAAGTCCATGCTCTATCATATCAATTCGGGTACTTATGAACCTGAAGGAAGTGAATCATTTGTAAAAAAGGACGTTTTACAAAAGGATAAAGCCTTGGAAACGGCATTTTATTTAGGTGATGAATGGGAAATCACTCCCAAACTATCGGTCAACGCAGGTATCCGTTACTCACTGTTCAGTGCACTTGGTCCACGTTCGTACTATCAATATGCATCAGGCATGCTCCCACACGAATCGACCATAACGGACACCATCACTGCAGGAGCAGGAAAATTCATGAAGACTTATCATGGGCCGGAATTCCGGTTATCCGCCCGGTATGCCTTCACAGATAATTTCTCGGTCAAAGCCGGATTTAACTCGATGCGGCAATATATCCATAAGTTGTCGAACACTGTCATTATGTCGCCAACGGATACATGGAAGTTGAGCGATGTGAACATCAAACCCCAAAGAGGCTGGCAAGCCGCAGCCGGACTTTATCTAAATTCTCCGAGTGGCATCTGGGAATATTCTGTGGAAGGATATTACAAACGAATGTCCGATTACCTGGATTATCGTGGAGGAGCAAAGCTACTTATGAACCACCATATTGAAACTGACGTCATCAACACGCAGGGACATGCTTATGGCGTAGAATTGCAGGTAAAAAAACAAGTCGGTAAGCTCAACGGATGGATGAGTTACACGTATTCACGTACCTTCTTGAGACAGAATGATAAACGAATTGAGAAACCGGTGAATAACGGTGACTGGTATCCTACAGAATACGATAAGCCTCACGACTTTAAGTTTGTAGGTAATTACAAATTTACGCATCGATACAGTATGTCAATCAACGTGGATTATAGCACAGGACGCCCCACTACCATACCTGCCGGACAGTATTATGATGAATCAACGCAATCGATGCGAGTTTACTATACGGAAAGAAACTCATACCGCATACCGGATTACTTTCGTACAGACATCTCTTTTAATATAGAACCCAGCCATCATCTGACCCTGTTGACACATAGTTCTATTTCGATTGGGGTATACAATGTAACCGGAAGAAAGAATGTGTATTCTATTTATTATATGCCGGAAGAAGGACAAATAAAAGGATACCAGATGTCTATTTTCGGAGTTCCGATTCCTTTCATTACGTATAACATAAAATTCTAACACCATGCTGAAATCAAAATATAAAATCTATCTGTTACTACTCTGCCTGACAGGTTGTGTTTCAGAATACAACGCACAACTACCTTCTTCCGATGAAGAATTGCTGGTAGTAACCGGCGACATTATCGCTAATACAGAAGCCATATTCTCATTAAGCAAAAGTATTCCACTATCCGAAGACATGCCGGAAGATTATCGAAACATTTATGCCAGAATTGCTGTAGTAGGCAGCGACGGCTATCGAAGTGATTTCGGAACGGCTCTTGGTGATGGTAAATACCAGGTCAGTATCGGTGAATTGCAGGATGATGTATCCTACGGAATAGAGATAGAATACGACGGAGAGATTTATACCTCGTCTCCTTCCACACCGATGGTATCTTCTGAAATAGACAGTGTTTCGTGGATACAACCAGAACCTGAACAAGCACTTTCTATACGGGTATCGACCCATGGTGATCCCGGAAAAACTCAATACTACATGTGGAACTATCGGGAAGACTGGGAGATAAGAGCCAGCTACATTACAACTTGCTACTTTGATCCGGATATGAACCGCATCTATGAAGACAGCAATTATCCAACTTTCTATTGTTGGAAAAAGGAAATATCAAGAAATATATTGATTGGCTCTACGGAAAAGTTGAAAGAACATCTGATCATAAATAATAAGCTACTCGATGTGCCGGTCAATGAAGACAGATTCACTGTACTATACAGCATACAGGTACAGCAACGGGCATTGAGTAAAGAGGGATATGAATATTACTTGAATGTACAGCAACAGAATGAAGAAATGGGAGGAATCTTTACTCCACAACCCTCTGAAATCCAAGGAAACATTAGTTGTATCAGTCAGCCTGGACGAAGGACGATCGGTTATGTAGGCGTCTATAAAAACATCTCTGAAAAGAGAATATACATTCATCCCAACGAAATTAAACGTCCTCCTCTATACAGTGGCTGTGAAGAAGTGTCGGATAGCGAAATGGATGAACAGGGCTATAGCACATATCTGATAAGATACCTTGCCGGTTATCGTCCAGTCGGTACAGGCACTCACATTGACCACTGGGCCCTACGGAGATGTACAGAATGTGAAGCCAACGGAGGAAGTAAAAACAAGCCTTCATTCTGGCCCAACGATCATCAATAACTTAAACAAAAGGAGGCAATTATGAAACGGATTTTCACACTATATCTCTTTATCTTATTCTGTCTGATTTTGCAAGCACAAGAAGAATTATATGAACGGGTATACGTACATACGGATAAAACGTGTTATTTGGCCGGTGAAGAAGTATGGCTCAAATTTTATACTATTGACACACATTTTCGCCCATCTTCTTTCAGCAAAGTGGGATACATAGAAATATCGAATACTGAACGGCCTAAAGCACAACTTAAACTGGCACTTGACAATGGGAGCGGTTCGGGCAAAGTCAAGATTCCTACAGACGCTCCTTCGGGAATTTATGAATTGACCGGATACACACGATATATGAGGAATGAAGGAGAAAAAGTGTTCTTCAGAAAATCCATTGCTGTAATTAACACTTTCCGAGTATCAGACTCCGATCCTATTGAACTAGCGGATTCTGCCGAGATATATCCGAAAGGGAAACCGGCTACCACCGAAAATATTCATATAAAAACTTCCCGGTCGAACTACAACACACGCCAACTCGTAGAATTGACCATTAATAGACTACCGGATGAAGTATCCGATCTTACTGTCTCGGTAAGCCGTAATGATTCACTGGTAACCCTCCCGCCTCTTGAAGAATCCACCTGGAGAAAACAAGTGACCGCTACTCCCGGAACATTTTCCGGAAAATGGATACCGGAATATGAAGGGCATATCATCTGCGGACAGATAGAAAGCCCTACAGGAGAAACATTGAAGCAAGTACAAAATGAACCTATATCAGCCGACATCGCTTTCGTAGGAAAAGATATACGATATGTGCAAGGACAAGTGGAATCGGGAGGAAATACACTGTTCTACACAAGCCATGTATATGGAACGAACGATGTAGTAGCCGCTGCATGGAACATTAACGGGGAACCGTTCAGAATGAACATCTTATCACCCTTCAGTGAAAAGTTACCCCAAAACCTGCCATCATTAAAACTCTATCGGAATAAAAAACGACTGTTGGAAAGGAGCATAGGTATACAGCTGCAGCAAGTCACAGTGCTCGATTCATTGGATCATGCCATTCCTCTGCAATCTTGTTATGGACTTCAACCTTATCTGAATTACAATTTGGATGAATACACACGATTCAATACAATGACAGAAACTTTCGTGGAATTCGTACGCAGTGTGATAATACGTAAAGTTAATGGAAAACGTAGATTAAGAGTACTCAAAGAAGGAGAAAAAAGATTCAATATCGGAAATACATTGGTACTGCTGGACGGTGTTCCCATTCATGACCATGAGGATATTTTAAAATATAATCCCAGATTGGTGAAGAAAATCGAAATATATAACGGCCGTTATGGATTTGGTGGTGAAGTATTCGAATGCATGATTTCACTTACTACCCAAAGAGGAGACTTACCTTCCATACAGCTTAGTGACGATTCACGACTAACGGTTTACGAGTGTCCGCAACTGCCTGTTACATTTAAGATGCCTGAATATAAAGACGCTACTGACAAAAAATCACGTAGACCGGATTTCCGCCATACGCTATACTGGAATCCCTCTGTAGAGACAGAAGCAGGAATAGATACCACACTTTCATTCTATACTTCTGACCTTGAAGGAGAATTTAAGGTGGTAGTGGAAGGCTTCACATTAAAAGGAGAGCTGATCAGAGGCGAGGTAAACTTCCATGTAAAAAAATGACCCGGCCTCAAAACTCAACGACACGAAACAAACTTGAGTCAAAATAAAAAAAGTGGGGAACACTTTTATTTAGTGTATCCCCACTTCATCATTTCATTTCTGCCGGCTTCTCTCAAACATCTTTCCAGCAGATGCATTACTACTTTTTTCATTGCTTTAAATACTAATAATAATTACCTTAATTAATACACACTGAAAACCTGAAGGGAAAAACGCTTAGAGCGTCACATATCCCCAAATGTTAGGATTGGCATTAGCCAAATTCTTTAATAAACTTCTTACAATCTTCATAATCTTTTTACCTTAAAAACTGTTACCTAAAAACTTTGTCATCCTATTTTTTATGTTTTACAACACAAAAGTAAAGCCAAAACAGATACGTTGTACTCAAAAGCAAGATAAAAACATGTTTTAAAACACATTTCTTGATGTATATCAAGAAAAAGAGTCCCGGATGGTAATCAAAAGACAAAACAGGACAATAAGGGAGTCAAAAAGACAGGCTGCAACTGACAATATCTCACATCCGAATGACAGGCCGTCATAAAGTAGACAGGAAGAAAGATAGTTTTCAAAAGTAGAAAAGACACTAAAAAGAAAAGAGGAAAGCGTTTACACCACGCTTACCTCTTTTCACTATCAATGGACTTTATTTATTTCATTGGAGTCTGCTCCAAAGTAGCAATTAAAAAGTCATAGAATTTTTGAACTGTCGGAATCAAAGCCCTTTCGTCGGGAGAATGCGGAGAGCGTAGTGTTGGCCCAAATGAAATCATATCCAACCCAGGAATAATAGCTCCGATGATGCCACATTCCAATCCGGCATGAATTACTTTCACTGCCGGTTCTGTACCAAACTGCTTCTTGTAAGATTCCTTCATAGCATGTAAAATCGGAGAATTAATATCGGGTTGCCATCCGGAATAGCCTCCGGTCATCTCTACCTTCATACCTGCCATAGAAAAACAGCATTCCAAACTGGTAGTCAGACATTCCTTCATACTGTCACTGGAACTGCGCGCAAGGATTTTGAAAGAGGCTTTACCTTCACCAATATTGATGATAGCTAAATTTGAAGAGGTTTCCACGGTATCGGGAATAGTAGGAATCATACGCATCACACCATTCTGGCAAGCAAAAATAGCATCGATCAGATTATCCTGGATTTCTTCAGGAACTTCTCCAGCAGGTAATTCTACCCGTTCTGCAGTAAAGCTGATAGGAGTTTCGATCGCTTTGAACTCTTCATTGAAAAGATCTTCACAATATTTCACCAAAGCCAACAATTCTTCTTCATTTTCAGCAGGAATAGTCACTACAGCATGTGCCTCGCGAGGTATGGCATTCCGCATATTTCCGCCTTCCCAGCTTGCCAGGCGGGCTTCATAAGTTGCTACTGCCTCACGTATAAAACGTACCAACAATTTGTTGGCATTGGCACGTCCCTGATTAATCTCCAATCCGGAATGTCCTCCACGAAGACCTTTCAGATTCACTCTAATAGCGATATCACCTTCTTCCGGAGCAACTTCCTTATATTCAAGAGAAGCAGTTACATCCATACCACCGGCACAGCCAATATAAAGTTCACCTTCATCTTCAGAATCAAGATTAAGCAATATTTCGCCATTCACCGTACCCGGTTTTAAGCCAAAAGCACCATACATACCCGTTTCTTCATCTTTCGTAATCAAAGCCTCCAATGGCCCGTGTTTTAGATTCTGATCTTCAAGAACAGCCATGATAGCAGCTACACCCAAACCATTATCGGCCCCCAATGTAGTACCTTTCGCTTTTACCCATTCACCATCTATATAAGTTTCGATCGGATCTTTCTCAAAATCGTGAACTGTATCGTTATTTTTCTGCGGAACCATATCCATATGTGCCTGAAGGATAACTCCTTTACGATTCTCCATCCCCGGAGTGGCGGGTTTACGGATAATCACATTACCGGCATCATCCACAAAAGTTTTCAATCCAAGACTATTACCGAAGCTTACCAGAAATTCGGTAATTTTTTCCATATGTCCCGATGGGCGGGGAATCTGTGTCAAAGAATAAAAGTGCTTCCATACATTTTGTGGAGCTAAATCAAGAATTGTGCTCATAAATGAATTATTTATAGGTTTTAAATCAATTTCTACAGGTCAAAGCTACTAAAAAGAATGGAAAAGAAAGAATTACCGGAAGAAATTCAAATAAAAAAAGTTCAAAAAGCGGATTCAGAGATTAAATATATATCTTTCGGTACATACAATATTTAATCCGCCCCGTCACTTCCGGTGTAAAAAAGAAATAGTCACCAATCCATAAACACCCAATAAAATAACCAGTAGAGTCTGGATGCCATGAACAATTAGTGCAAAAATCCCTGCATCCGTCGCATTTACCCCGTAAAGCATCATCATGGTAATAACGGCAAAATGCCATGGACCGGCTCCATTCGGAGTAGGCACAATTACAGCAAAGGTACCTCCAACAAACATAACCAATGCAGCAAGTAAGCCCAAATGTGCCGTAAAAGCAAAACAATAAAAAGTGAAATAAAAATGCAGGAAATAGCTAAGCCATATCAAAAAACTATAGAGTAGAAAAAGCGGAAGATTCTTCACATTACGCAGTGACATAATTCCTTCACAAACATTAAGCACAACTCCTTTCACTTTCTCAAAGAAAGAAAGCGTACGAATCAGATAGTAGAGAAGTACAATAACTCCGATTGTACAAAATAAAACAATGTAAAACCAGACAGAAGTAAGTAAATGCATGAATGAGGGGATTTTCGTTCCGGTTTGCTCAAGGAAGGTAACAAACACAGGCATTTGCAATAGAACCGTAACACCGGTAATCAAAAGAATAGTCACAGTATCTACCAGACGTTCGGTAACCACAGTTCCTAAAGATTTAGCAAAAGAAACGTTGTCATACTTAGCAAGTACCCCGCAACGACTCACCTCACCTACCCTCGGTACAACCAAACTAGCTGCATACGAAATGAAAATGGCATCAACACAATCCCTTCTTCGGGGAAATGCTCCCAAAGGCTCCAGCGTCTGGCGCCAACGCCAACCACGAAATACCTGTGCAAATATGCCGAAAAGAAGCGAGAAAGCCATCCACCACCAGTTTGTGCCATGTTGCAAAACTTCCGTAGCCTTCACAAAATCGAAGTCACGATAGACCCAATATAAGATAAAGCCTCCCAAAACCAATGGTAAGATAAGTTTCAGTGCCTTTTTTATTAGTTTCTTCATCCCTAATTCTTTATTCTTCATTTAAAAGAATTACCTTTGTCTGCTGCAAAAGTAGTTATTTAGTTGATAAATGAAATTAGTAAAGCCTAAAAAGTTTCTCGGACAACATTTCCTGAAAGACCTGAAAGTGGCACAGGACATTGCCGATACAGTAGATACATTCCCCGATTTGCCAATTTTGGAAGTCGGACCGGGAATGGGTGTGCTCACTCAGTTTCTTGTTAAGAAAGAACGGTTGGTAAAAGTTGTAGAGGTAGACTACGAATCAGTAGCCTATTTGCGAGAAGCCTATCCGTCATTGGAAGATAATATCATCGAGGATGACTTCCTGAAAATGAACTTACAACGTTTGTTCGACGGACATCCTTTCGTCTTAACTGGAAACTACCCTTACAACATATCCAGCCAAATTTTCTTCAAAATGCTGGATAACAAGGATCTGATCCCCTGCTGTACTGGAATGATTCAAAAAGAAGTAGCCGAACGCATCGCCGCCGGACCGGGTAGTAAAACGTATGGTATACTCAGCGTTCTGATACAGGCCTGGTATCGGGTAGAATATCTGTTTACAGTAAATGAACAGGTGTTCAATCCACCTCCCAAAGTGAAAAGCGCAGTCATACGAATGACACGCAACGAGACACAAGAGCTCGGTTGTGACCCCAAGCTATTTAAACAAATTGTAAAAACAACTTTCAACCAGCGTCGAAAGACATTAAGAAATTCAATCAAACCGATTTTAGGTAAAGATTGCCCGTTGACAGAAGACGCCCTGTTTAATAAACGACCGGAACAACTATCGGTACAAGAGTTTATCCACCTGACAAATCAGGTGGAACAAGCACTAAAAGTTCCGATAGAACCAATTTCTCAGATAGAAAATCCATAAAGAACCAACCGGATTATCGGACTGAACTAACAAAGTAGGAAATGTAATATACAAAACTTGTCTTCCTTATTATTATAGGAAGTTAAGTAAGGCTGTAATTATGAACGAAGAATACATTGACAACGTAAAAGAACTTATCGAAGAAAAAGATGCCGATAAGGTAAAAGAGCTTCTTATCGACCTACACCCTGCTGACATAGCGGAATTGTGTAACGAGTTGAACCCGGAAGAAGCCCGCTTCGTCTACCGATTACTTGATAATGAAACAGCTGCGGATGTACTTGTCGAAATGGATGAAGACGTTCGTAAAGAGTTTCTCGACATCCTGCCATCAGAAACTATTGCCAAACGCTTCGTTGACTATATGGATACGGACGACGCAGTAGACCTGATGCGTGAACTGGATGAGGATAAACAGGAAGAAATACTTTCGCACATTGAAGACATCGAGCAGGCAGGAGACATTGTCGACCTGCTGAAGTATGATGAAAATACTGCCGGTGGTTTGATGGGTACGGAAATGGTAACCGTCAACGAAAACTGGAGTATGCCCGAATGTCTGAAAGAGATGCGCCAACAAGCCGAAGAACTCGACGATATCTACTATGTATATGTAATAGATGATGATGAACGCCTTCGCGGAATATTTCCACTGAAAAAGATGATCACATCTCCCTCTGTATCTAAAGTAAAACATGTAATGCAGAAGGATCCTATCTCAGTACACGTAGACACCCCTATCGATGAAGTGGCACAAATTATTGAGAAATATGACTTGGTTGCCATTCCTGTTCTTGACAGTATAGGCCGACTAGTAGGACAAATCACCGTAGATGACGTCATGGACGAAGTTCGTGAACAATCAGAACGTGACTACCAGTTAGCATCCGGTCTTTCTCAAGATGTAGAAACAGACGATAATGTACTCCGCCAGACTACTGCCCGCTTACCTTGGTTGTTAATCGGTATGATTGGAGGTATTGGCAACTCTATGATATTGGGGAACTTTGATTCTACTTTTGCCGCGCATCCCGAAATGGCACTTTACATTCCATTGATTGGTGGTACAGGCGGAAACGTAGGAACTCAATCGTCAGCTCTCGTCGTACAAGGCTTGGCCAACAGTTCCCTTGACGCCAAAAATACTTTCAAGCAAGTCAGCAAAGAAGCCGTAGTTGCCTTGATCAATGCTACGATCATCTCTTTATTGGTATATACCTATAATTTTATCCGCTTCGGAGCAACCGCCACAGTCACTTATTCGGTATCTATCAGTCTGTTCTCAGTAGTGATGTTTGCCTCCATCTTCGGTACTTTGGTTCCAATGACACTCGAAAAGATGAAAATAGATCCGGCCATAGCTACAGGACCGTTTATTGCCATTACGAACGATATCATCGGCATGATGATGTATATGGGGATTACGGTGTTATTATCGTAAAAAATGGCTCAATTAAAAAAAAATAAAGGAAAATAGTATGAAGTAATCATTTTATTTCATTAATTTGTGATCTAATGGATTTAAAGACAAATCCTGTTTTCCTAAAAACGAATATACAATGATGGACTCTCATGACACTAACCAACCTTTGAAACAAGGGGAATTAGAAGAAGAAAAAAAAGCAGTTGAGGTTTCTGAAGAAATTACAGAAACTCCGGCTGAAGAAACTATTGTGGAAAAACCGACAGAAAATGCTTCGAAACTAAGCACTAAAGAAGAGGTGCTGCTCCGGTTAAAAGAAGTTGCCCAAGATGCTGAAAATGCAAACAAGCAAGAACTGGATGGTTTAAAGCAAACTTTCTATAAAATTCATAATGCCGAAATCGAGGCTGCGAAAAAAACGTTCGTAGAGAATGGTGGTGCCGAAGAAGAATTTATTGCTCAGCCCAGTGGCGTGGAAGAAGAATTCAAAAGTTTGATGGCAGCTATTAAAGAAAAAAGAAGTGCCTTGGCAGCTGAGATTGAAAAGCAAAAGGAAGAAAATCTACAAGTTAAACTATCGATTATCGAAGAGTTGAAAGAGTTAGTGGAATCACCCGATGACGCCAACAAATCCTACAACGAATTTAAAAAGCTACAGCAGCAGTGGAACGAAGTGAAATTGGTGCCACAAGCTAAAGTGAACGAGTTATGGAAGAACTACCAGTTGCATGTTGAAAAGTTCTATGATATATTAAAACTGAATAATGAATTCAGAGAATACGACTTCAGAAAAAACCTGGAGATTAAAACACATCTCTGTGAAGCTGCCGAAAAGTTGGCCGATGAACAAGATGTAGTCTCCGCTTTCCATCAATTACAGAAACTACATCAGGAGTTCCGTGACACCGGTCCTGTCGCCAAAGAATTACGTGACGAAATATGGAATCGCTTTAAAGCCGCTTCTACAGCCGTCAACCGTCGCCATCAGCAGCATTTCGAAGCTCTAAAAGAGAGCGAACAACATAATTTGGATCAGAAAACAGTTATCTGTGAAATAGTAGAAGCTATTGAGTTTGACCAATTGAAAACATTTGCGGCATGGGAAACCAAGACACAAGAGGTGATCGCCCTGCAAAACAAATGGAAAACAATTGGTTTTGCTCCGCAGAAAATGAACGTGAAAATCTTTGAGCGTTTCCGTAAAGCTTGTGACGAATTCTTTAAAAAGAAAGGAGAATTCTTCAAGTTGCTGAAAGAGGGTATGAATGCTAATCTGGAAAAGAAAAAGGCATTGTGCGAAAAAGCAGAATCTCTGAAAGATAGTACAGAATGGAAAGAAACGGCTGAAATCTTAACCAAGCTCCAAAAGGAATGGAAAACAATTGGCCCTGTTTCTAAAAAATACTCGGACGCTGTTTGGAAACGTTTCATTACTGCATGTGATTACTTCTTTGAGCAAAAAGGCAAGGCCACTTCTTCTCAACGTTCTGTAGAACAAGAGAATCTAGAAAAGAAAAAGGCAATCATTGCCCGCTTAACTGCTATTGACGAAACGACGGATGCCGATGAAGCAAGCAAAGAGGTTCGTGAATTGATGAAAGAATGGAATGGTATCGGACATGTACCGTTTAAAGAGAAAGACAGGCTTTATAAACAATATCACGGTTTGATTGACCAACTCTTCGATCGATTTAATATCAGTGCATCGAACAAGAAACTGAGTAATTTCAAGTCTTCTATCGGCAATATTCAAAGTGGAGGCTCCCAGTCACTCTACCGTGAACGTGAGAAATTAGTCCGTACATACGAAAACATGAAAAATGAACTCCAAACTTATGAAAATAATTTGGGCTTCCTGACTACCTCTTCTAAGAAAGGAAATAGTCTTTTGACAGAAATCAACCGCAAGGTGGAAAAATTAAAATCCGACTTAGAATTAGTATTGCAGAAAATAAAAGTAATCGATGAATCAATCAAAGAAGAATAAAGGAAAATAATTTTAGTTCTATGTAAAAGGCGTATCAAAGGGATTTTGAATCTCTTTGATACGCCTTTTCTAAATTCAAGTGTTACACATTAAAAACAGGCATAAACATTCCCCATTTACCTACATAATATCAACAGATTATATTATTTCATTTGCAATCCTACCACCGGATCGGACAGAAAAAAAGTCTAAAACTACAGTTTGAAAGAACGACAAGAAACGGTTCTCTGCCACCGGAGATATTACCGAACAACTGTTTTATCGAAAAGACTTGAAAGGATAAAAAATCCCTCTAAAACTGCGGTTTTAGAGGGATTTTACTTATTTATAATGTAAATTTGTTGGGCTATCTGGACTCGAACCAGAAATGACAGGACCAGAATCTGTAGTGTTACCATTACACCATAGCCCAATGTGATTTACGATCAACATCTCTTGTTTCTCGTTTGCGGTTGCAAAGGTACAAAGTTTTTTTTAATCACAAATACTTTTCGCTCTTTTTTTCTAAAAAAATATCTAATATGCCGGATTCCAAAGAGATGCATCCCTAAAAAAAAACAAAAAATGAAATAGATTTAGCACATTACTTTCATTGATACAATAAATCAGCGTATATTTGTAAAAAATATCACGTTTATGACAAGAAAACAAAGAATCCCCTTTCCTTGTTATAAACAGAAACTGAACATTGATTATTTAATTTCAACCTATAAATGAACGAAACGAAAGTATTAATAGAAAAGATAACCGAAGGTATACAAGAAAAAAAAGGTAAAAACATTGTCATAGCAGACCTGACAAACATAGACGACACGATATGCAAATACTTTGTAATCTGTCAGGGGAACTCTCCCAGCCAGGTCATTGCCATTGTAGATTCCATAAAAGAATTTACCCGCAAAGGTGCCGGCACCAAACCCTCTGCCATCGACGGACAGCGAAATGCAGAATGGGTAGCTATGGACTTTTCAGATGTATTAGTACATGTATTCCTACCGGAAGCCAGAAACTTTTATAATTTGGAGCACCTGTGGGCAGATGCCAAGTTAACTACAATTCCCGACATTGATTAATCTATCAGTATGGACAATAACAGCAAGAAACCCAACAATAAAGTAAATATGCCCAAGTTCAATCTGAACTGGATGTATATGATTATCGCCCTAATGCTTTTAGGGCTGTATTTCGCTAATGGAAGCAGTTCTGTCAGTAAGAACATCTCTTACGATGAGTTCCAGCAGTACGTACGTGACGGCTATGTAAGTAAAGTGATCGGTTATGATGATAATTCGGTCGAGATTTATATCAAACCCCAGTACGTAGGAACCGTATTCAAACAAGATTCCACCCGTGTAGGCCGGAATCCGATGATCACTACGGAAGCCCCTTCACGCGAGAACCTGGATAACTTTCTACAAAAAGAAAAAGAGGAGACGCACTTTGACGGTTCTGTCAGCTATGATAAGAAAAAAGACTATTTCAGTGCAATACTTTGGAATGTACTGCCGATTGTCTTCCTGATTGCTTTATGGATATTCTTCATGCGACGCATGGGCAGTGGTGCCAGCGGAGGTGCAGGCGGAGTATTCAATGTAGGAAAGTCGAAAGCCCAGCTTTTTGAAAAAGGCGGTTCCATCAAAGTAACTTTCAAAGATGTAGCCGGACTGGCAGAAGCCAAACAAGAAGTAGAAGAAATTGTGGAATTCCTGAAAGAACCCCAGAAATATACTGACCTGGGAGGTAAAATTCCTAAAGGCGCTCTATTGGTGGGCCCTCCGGGAACAGGTAAAACGTTGCTTGCGAAAGCTGTGGCCGGTGAAGCCAATGTACCTTTCTTCTCTTTGGCCGGTTCCGATTTCGTTGAAATGTTTGTCGGTGTAGGTGCATCCCGTGTACGCGACCTCTTCAAACAAGCTAAAGAGAAAGCTCCTTGTATCGTTTTCATCGACGAGATTGATGCTGTAGGACGTGCTCGCGGTAAGAATCCTGCAATGGGCGGAAATGATGAACGTGAAAATACGTTGAACCAGTTGCTGACGGAAATGGATGGTTTCGGCTCAAATAGCGGTGTTATTATCCTGGCAGCCACCAACCGTGTGGATGTACTAGACAAGGCATTGCTCCGTGCTGGACGTTTCGACCGACAAATCCATGTAGATTTACCTGATCTGAACGAACGTAAAGAAGTATTTGGCGTACACTTGCGCCCCATCAAAATAGACGATACGGTAGATGTAGACTTACTGGCACGCCAGACACCCGGATTTTCGGGTGCAGACATTGCCAATGTATGTAATGAAGCTGCTCTGATCGCCGCGCGTCACGGAAAGAAATTCGTAGGCAAGCAAGACTTTCTGGACGCAGTAGACCGTATTATCGGCGGACTTGAAAAGAAAACAAAGATTACTACGGAAGCCGAACGTCGGTCTATTGCCCTGCACGAGGCCGGACACGCCAGCATTTCCTGGTTATTGGAATATGCCAATCCATTGATTAAGGTAACTATCGTCCCCCGCGGACGGGCCTTGGGCGCTGCCTGGTATCTGCCGGAAGAAAGACAGATCACGACTAAAGAGCAAATGCTCGACGAGATGTGTGCTACTTTGGGCGGGCGTGCTGCCGAAGACCTTTTCATCGGCCGTGTATCAAGCGGAGCTGCTAACGATCTTGAGCGCGTAACCAAACAGGCGTATGGCATGATCGCATATTTGGGTATGAGTGAAAAGCTACCCAATTTATGCTATTATAATAATGATGAGTATTCATTCCAGCGTCCATATAGTGAAAAAACTGCCGAACTGATTGACGAAGAGGTCAAAAGAATGGTAAACGAACAGTATGAACGTGCCAAACAGATTCTCTCGGAACACAAAGAGCAACACAACGAATTGGCACAGCTACTGATCGATAAAGAAGTCATCTTTGCTGAGGATGTAGAACGTATCTTTGGAAAACGTCCTTGGGCTTCTCGTTCGGAGGAAATCATGGCAGCTAATAACAAACAAGAAAACGCCGTTCATCCTGCAGATGGAGAAGATGTAGACACAACTACTCCGCAAGCAACAGAGTCTCAAGAGGGCAATACGCAACAAGAGTCAGCGGCATCACAAAACTAAAAACGTAGCAACACCTTGAAGAACAACTTTTTACAACGCGCCATAACAGGAATATTATTCGTAGCCATCATAGTGGGTTGTATACTATATGATCCACTGGCTTTCGGCACTCTTTTTGTCATTGTCAGCGCTCTGACTATACGCGAATTCGGACATCTCGTCAACCAATCGGGAGAGGTAAGCATCAACCGGACTATCACCATGTTGGGAGGAGCTTATCTGTTTCTGGCCATTATGGGTTTCTGTATCGACGCTGCCGGTTCTAAAATATTTATTCCTTACCTGATATTAATCATTTATCTGATGGTAAGCGAGTTATATCTCAAAAAGAAGAATCCGGTTTTAAACTGGGCTTACTCCATGCTGAGCCAGATGTACATCGCGCTTCCCTTTGCCATGCTGAATGTGCTTGCTTTCCAGAATGATCCGGAAGCAAGCAGCGTATCATACAATCCGATATTGCCTCTATCCATCTTTGTCTTTTTATGGCTGAATGATACGGGGGCATATTGTTTCGGATCACTTTTCGGCAAACACCGCCTGTTTGAACGCATATCACCTAAAAAATCATGGGAAGGTTCCATTGGCGGAGGTATTGTAGCCATTGCCTCTTCATTTGTTTTTGCCTGCTACTTCCCCATCATGACATGGGCAGAATGGGCGGGACTGGCATTGGTAGTTGTCATTTTCGGAACTTGGGGTGACCTGACAGAGTCTCTGCTGAAACGCCAATTGCAGATTAAAGATTCAGGAAGTATTCTACCCGGACATGGAGGTATGCTCGATCGCTTCGACAGTTCACTAATGGCTATACCGGCAGGCGTTATTTACCTATATGCACTGACATTGGTCTAAAGCAGACAAAAAAATAAGTCACAAAAAAATAACGGGCTACAAACACCAAGTACCCTGCAAAAGATAGCAGAAACTTATTGTTTGTAGCCCGTTATTCTTTTAACTAACCTTCTTTTATTTTATTTGCACTTCATCCGAAAGCGTCACCTGCTTTGCTTCCTCCGGCATTGACTGGCCCTTTAAGTTAAAGACCACTTCCGTTTCCCCGTCCTTTACGGAATTCAATTTCACCTTAATGCCTTTCTTACCGGTCAGATCCAATGAATTCAAGTTGAAAGATACGGCACCATTCGCCTGGCGAGCGGTCACATCATCGTATGTATTATAGCGAAATTCCAAATGGATGTATCCATCATCCTCTCCCTCAGCAACTGTAGCCCGCATATCACGAACCAGACTGACAAGATGCTTCTCCTTAACCGGTAAATTCTGACGGAAAATGACATTCAGGTATCCCCCGCCGATCCACATCATATCCTTGTTAACCCAAACCGGATCATTCCCAAATTCCGATTCATTCTCAGCCGTCAAATCTTCTACCTGTTTGGTCAGGACATTATAATTATGCTCTACCTTCACAGCATGATCATATCCTTCATAATTATCGTAAAGTGGGTTGAAGTAAGTAATCACCCGTTGCCCGTCTATCGGCTTATAAAATGGAATAGCAGTTGCAGCCGGCCAAAGAGTTCCCCAACGGTCAGCATTCAGCGAATAAGTGTCGCCACCGACCACACGTACCGTAGCCCAATCTACCGCTATATCTCCCAATGAATAGCCATCATTATCGTCACACGATTGCAATGCCGGCAGCATCAGTATCAACATTGCCATCCAAAGTAGTTTTATTTTTTTCATCTCTTTTTTTAGTTAATCCTTATATCCTATAAATAAAAAAACCGGGCATTTACTGCACCGGTCTCCTGTTTATTATTGAATAAAAAACTATTTTTTAAGCAATTTCACCATTTCACGAGCTGCATGCCGGGGGGCTCCGGCCGGTCCGAGTAACCGCGCCATCTCTTCGTAACCGTCCAACATTTTGCGACGATAATCCTCCCGAAACAGCAAACGCTCCAATTCGGCCCGCATATTCTCTACCGTCATCGTATCGGCCACCAACTCCCTGACAACTTCACGTCCGGCAATCAGATTGACCAACGAGATAAACTTCACCTTCAAAATATGCCTTCGGAGAAAAGACACCAATTTGCCCACCGGAGTATGATAACAAACCACCTGAGGAACACGGAAAAGAGCTGTCTCGAGAGTAGCCGTACCGGAAGTAACCAAGGCAACATCCGCCTGTTGGAGCAAACGATAAGTCCGGTCAAAAATCACCGCCAGTTCCGTTCCTTTTACAAATTTGGCATAGTATTCCGGAGAAATGCCCGGAGCAGCTGCCAGCACAAGCTGATAACCGGGAAAAGCTGAAGCAGCCCGGATCATATCGGGCAGATTATCCTTAATCTCCTGTTTTCTGCTACCTGCAAGCAAAGCTATGATAGGTTTATCTGCCAATTCACTATCGGCAATAAAATCGGCAAAGGACTCCTGATGCGACGCCTTGAAGGCGGTCACCTCATCTACCGTCGGATTTCCCACATAATGAATGGGATATCGATGTCCCTTGAAAAATCCTACCTCAAAAGGAAGTATGGAAAAAAGCTCGTCCACATCTCTTTTTATATTCTTGATCCGATACTCTTTCCATGCCCAAATCTTGGGAGAGATATAATAATAAACCGGTATCTTTGTTTTCGCATGCACAAACTTAGCAATATCGAGATTAAAGCCCGGATAATCCACCAGAATGACCACATCGGGCGACCACGCCACGATGTCCTCCTTGCATCTCTTCATGTTGGCAAAAATGGTCGGCAAATGTAGCAGCACAGGGATAAACCCCATGTAGGCCAACTCTTTATAATGCTTCACCATTGTTCCTCCCACGGCAGCCATCAAATCACCGCCAAAGAAGCGAAATTCAGCTTCCGGGTCTTCCTCTTTCAGTGCAGCCATCAAGTGGGAAGCATGCAAATCGCCCGAGGCCTCGCCAACAATCAGATAATATTTCATAATTCCCAGGATTTCAGTTCATCCATAAAATGATAAGCGGTCATATCCACTACAGTAGGTGTAATCGCTACGTATCCATTAGCCAGTGCCCAGTGATCATTCTTTTCGTTTTCCGGTTCATGATCGATAAATTCTCCGGTTAACCAATAGAAATTCGCATCGTCTCTCCGGGGGCAAGCCTGCCATTCTCCGCTCCAATGTCCTTTGGCCTGTTCGCAGATTCTCACCCCTTTTATCTCCTGAGTATTAGGAAAATTCACATTGAGGCAAGTCAGTGGCGGAAGTCCTTTCTCAAGCACCATCGCAGCTATTCTCCGGACATAAGGTCCTGCTGCATCAAAATCAGCTCCGGGGGCGTGGTCACAAATAGAGAAACCGATAGAAGGAATCCCATTGAGACAACCTTCGATCACGATCCCCATCGTACCGGAATAGTGCACATTGGTAGCGGAATTGTCACCATGGTTGATTCCACCAACAACCAGGTCCGGCTTCCGGTCGAGTATCTGATTCCGTGCCAGTTTTATGCAGTCGGTCGGTGTACCGGAACATTTATAAACAGTCAGTCCCACATCTTTCTTTAATAACTGATAGTGCACCGGCTGTGTCACCGTCAATGCACATCCACTGCCGGAACGAGGGGCATCCGGGGCCATTACCACTATCTCGCCCAGCGGGCGGAGGAATTTTATCAGTTCACTAATACCTTTTGCCATGATGCCGTCGTCATTGGAGACGAGGATCAGAGGTCTTTTATTTTCCATACAATCTACCTTATCTGTTATTTTATGTTTTCGAAATGCACAAAAGTAACAAAAAGAACTTGTATCGACAACAGAACCAAATAGGAAAGCGAAAGTCTCTTCATTTTCCATAGATGATAACTATAAAAGAGAGGGATAAAAACATCCGGGTGTTTTACACAACAACATCCGGATGTTTTAAGATAGAACATGGGGATGTTATTATCCAAAACATGGGGATGTTTTGCCACTTCTCTTTTCATGTAAACCCAGAAAGGGTCTGATGTTTAGCCATGCAGACTACCCGTTTACAAATCTTAATCTTCTGCAAGTGAGTAAAAAAAGGAATCGATATTCAATTTTAATACGTATATTTGCAAGCTAAAAAGAGAAAAAATGCCCGTATCTCACCTGGCAGTTATTAACAAAACAGGTGACTTATCAACAGATTAAGCAAAGTTTCTATTTTTTAGTAGGCGCTCTGAGGATTTATCACTTATTTCGCTGCCAATAAATTTAGATAATATGGGAAAAATAATTGCTTTGGCCAATCAAAAAGGTGGTGTAGGAAAAACAACGACTACGATTAACCTCGCAGCTTCGCTGGCTACGCTCGAAAAGAAAGTACTGGTTGTTGATGCAGACCCACAGGCAAATGCCTCTTCCGGATTGGGAGTCGACATCAAGCAATCTGAATGTACTATCTACGAATGCATTATCGACAGAGCCAACGTACAGGACGCTATTCATGACACCGAAATTGATTCGTTGAAAGTCATTTCATCGCACATTAATCTCGTAGGCGCCGAAATAGAAATGCTAAATCTCAAAAACCGCGAAAAGATACTGAAAGAAGTGCTGACTCCGTTAAAGGAAGAGTATGATTATATTTTGATAGACTGCTCTCCTTCGCTGGGACTGATCACAATCAACGCCCTCACGGCAGCCGATTCGGTGATTATCCCCGTACAAGCGGAATATTTTGCCCTTGAGGGAATCAGCAAACTGCTGAATACCATCAAGATCATCAAATCGAAACTGAACCCGGCACTCGAAATAGAAGGTTTTCTGCTGACCATGTACGACTCACGTCTGCGTCAAGCCAACCAAATCTATGATGAAGTGAAACGCCACTTCCAGGAACTGGTGTTCAAAACCGTCATCCAGCGTAACGTAAAACTGAGTGAAGCCCCCAGCTACGGTCTCCCCACCATCTTATATGATGCAGAGTCCACCGGAGCGAAAAATCATTTGGCGCTGGCTAAAGAACTAATAAGCAGAAACAGTAAATAAACGAAGATATGGCAACACAGAGAAGAAATGCATTAGGCCGCGGGCTGGACGCCCTACTCTCCATGGAAGAGGTGAAAACCGAAGGTTCTTCGTCTATTAACGAAATAGAACTGTCGAAAATCTCCGTCAACCCCAACCAACCACGCCGTGAGTTTGATGAAACGGCACTGGAGGAGTTGGCCGATTCGATCAGAGAAATAGGAATTATCCAACCCATCACCTTACGTAAAGTCTCGGACGACGAGTACCAGATTATTGCCGGAGAACGCCGCTACCGCGCCTCTCAGAAAGCCGGACTGGATACTATTCCCGCATATATCCGGACAGCCGATGATGAAAACGTGATGGAAATGGCGCTGATAGAGAATATCCAGCGTGAGGATCTTAATTCAGTGGAAATCGCACTGGCCTACCAGCACCTGATAGAGCAATATGACCTGACACAGGAACGGCTGAGTGAACGTGTCGGCAAGAAGCGTACGACCATTGCCAACTATCTGCGCCTGCTGAAACTGCCGGCACCGATACAAATGGCCCTGCAAAACAAGCAGATAGACATGGGACACGCCCGGGCACTGATCACATTAGGCGATCCGAAACTACAAGTTAAAATATTCGAAGAGATTCTGGAACACGGATACTCCGTTCGCAAAGTAGAAGAGATCGTGAAATCGCTGAGCGAGGGAGAAGCCGTAAAGAGCGGAACCAAAAAGATAACCCCGAAACGGGCCAAACTGCCCGAAGAATTCAATATGCTGAAACAGCACCTTTCGGGATTCTTTAACACCAAGGTACAACTGACCTGTTCTGAAAAGGGAAAAGGAAAAATAAGCATCCCCTTCAGCAATGAAGAAGAGTTGGAACGTATCATGGAAATCTTCGATTCACTGAAGAAATAAATGGCAAAAAAAACTAAAACATACCCGTTATACATTGCCCTGCTTCTCTGTTTCTTTCAGGTAGCAGGGATTGATGTGTATGCACAGGAGCCTGTCAAAGTATCCCAAGACTCCATTTCTCCGGTACGCGAAGCCCCCAAAGCACGGGCACGCCGCCATCGCGAGCCGGTCGTTTCTACTCCGGCCACCGACAGCGTAAAAGTGGAGAAAGCAGTCGTCCTCCCACCGATAGACAGTTTGGAGAACCTGAAACCCGCTATCGTTACGGCAGACAGCCTGGAGGAAGTCAACCGACAGAACCTGGAAAGGATAGAAACACCCGTCATGCCATCGGTCGTAAAGGCAGATAGCCTGCCACCCGTCATGCCCAAGAAGCTTTTCGTACCTAACCCGACGAAAGCTACCTGGTATGCCATCGTATTTCCGGGCGGAGGACAAATTTATAACCGCAAATACTGGAAGTTACCTATTATATATGGTGGATTTGCCGGATGTGCTTACGCATTGAGCTGGAACGGGAAAATGTATAAAGACTATGCTCAGGCGTATATGGATATTATGGATAACAATCCTAATACCAACAGTTTTCAGGATTTGCTTCCTCCGAATCATAACTATACCGATACGCAACTGAAAGACCTGCTCCGCAAACGAAAGGACACATACCGGCGCTATCGGGATCTCAGTATATTCGCCGTCATCGGTGTATATCTGATTTCCATCATCGACGCCTATGTGGATGCGGAACTATCGAATTTCGACATATCACCCGACCTGAGTATGAGGGTGGAACCTACTATTATAAATAACAACCCGTTGCAACCCGGCAGCAAGTCGGTAGGCGTGCAATGCAGCCTCAGATTTTAACCCATGAAGATTGAACAAATAAGAATGAAGAAATTAGCAAACTATTGCCCCCTGATTTTATTATTTTTGTTTGCCACACCCAAGGTAAACGCACAGAGTGTAGACGTAGTGATTCGCGACAACGGCAAAGAACGCCAAGAGAGCATCGAGCTTCCCAAAAGTATGACTTATCCTCTCGATAGCCTGCTCAACGACTGGAAAGCCAAGAATTATATCGACTTAGGAAAAGACTGCAGTACAGCGGAGATCAACCCGCTGTTCAGCGACTCCGTATACATCGACCGCCTATCACGCATGCCGACCGTTATGGAAATGCCATACAACGAAATTGTACGTAAATTTATTGATATGTATGCCGGACGCCTGCGGAATCAAGTCTCTTTTATGTTGAGTGCCTGCAACTTCTATATGCCTATCTTTGAGGAGGCCCTTGATGCGTATAATTTACCATTGGAATTGAAATATCTGCCTATTATCGAATCGGCCTTGAACCCGTCGGCAGTATCGCGCGCCGGTGCAGGAGGCTTGTGGCAGTTCATGATCGGAACCGGCAAAATGTACGGTCTGGAGTCAAACAGCCTGGTGGACGACCGTCGTGACCCGATAAAAGCAACTTGGGCAGCAGCACGCTACCTGAAGGATCTATATGACATTTATCATGACTGGAACCTTGTGATTGCGGCTTACAACTGCGGACCAGGCACTATCAACAAAGCCATCCGCCGCTCGGGAGGAGAAACCGACTATTGGAGTATTTATAATTATCTGCCCAAAGAAACAAGAGGTTACGTACCGGCATTTATCGCCGCGAACTATGTAATGACCTATTACTGTGATCACAATATCTGCCCGATGGAAACCAATATTCCCGAAAGCACTGATACGATTCAAGTTAACAAAAACCTCCATTTCCAGCAGATCGCCGACTTATGCAACGTCCCAATGGACCAAATCAGAAGTCTCAATCCACAATATAAAAAAGAAATCATACCGGGCGAAAGCAAGTCGTACACACTGCGCCTTCCACAAAACGCGGTCAGTTCGTTCATCGACCGTCAGGATACGATTTATGCCCACCGTGCCGGCGAACTGTTCAAGAATCGGCGTACAGTGGCCATCAGGGACGACAGTTCAGCCTCCAAGAGGAGAGGCAGCTCTGCCAAAGCCGGCAGTGGTACACCCACTTACTATAAAATCAAAAACGGGGATACCCTGGGAGCCATTGCGGCAAAATATGGTGTACGCGTAAAAGATCTTCAAAACTGGAACGGATTGCGGGGAACTAACATTTCCGCAGGAAAACGTTTGAAAATATACAAATAAATCGCCTTTCGCTTGCCTGATGTTTAAATTTGATTATTTTTGCAGAAAAGGAACGAAAGGACTAAATTATGGACACTGAGAACCAGAAAGAAATAGCTGAAGAGCAGATGATTGAACAAGCGTTTCAGGAATTGCTGAACGATTATCTTGCTACCAAGCACCGCAAACGTATTGAGATTATAACCAAGGCCTTCAATTTCGCCAATCAGGCACATAAAGGCATCAAACGACGCTCGGGGGAACCGTATATCATGCACCCCATTGCCGTCGCGAAGATCGTATGCAATGAAATAGGCCTTGGCTCGACTTCCATTTGTGCCGCTTTGCTGCACGATGTTGTCGAGGACACCGATTATACAGTAGAAGATATCGAAAATATCTTCGGGGCCAAGATTGCACAGATTGTCGACGGACTGACCAAAATCTCCGGAGGTATTTTTGGTGACCGGGCTTCGGCACAAGCAGAAAACTTCAAGAAACTCCTGCTCACCATGTCTGATGATATCCGGGTGATCCTGATCAAGATTGCCGACCGCCTGCACAACATGCGTACACTCGGTTCCATGTTGCCCAACAAGCAATATAAGATTGCAGGCGAAACCCTTTATATTTACGCCCCTCTTGCCAATCGCCTGGGACTGTATAAGATCAAGACGGAACTGGAAAACCTCAGTTTCAAATATGAACATCCTGAAGAATATCAGGAGATTGAAGAAAAGCTGAACGCAACAGCCGCCGAACGCGATAAGGTATTCAACGAATTCACCGCTCCCATACGCGAGCAGTTGGATAAAATGGGATTAAAATATCGAATCCTGGCACGTGTGAAGTCCATCTACTCTATCTGGAACAAGATGCAGACCAAGCATGTTCCTTTCGAAGAGATTTATGATCTTCTGGCTGTACGGATCATTTTCGAACCACGCAACATAGATGAGGAACTGAACGACTGTTTCGATATTTATGTTTCTATCTCCAAAATCTATAAACCGCATCCCGACCGTCTGCGCGACTGGGTGAGCCACCCCAAAGCTAACGGATACCAGGCACTGCACGTCACTTTGATGGGCAATAATGGCCAGTGGATCGAAGTCCAGATACGCAGTGAGCGGATGAACGATGTAGCCGAACAGGGATTTGCCGCTCACTGGAAATATAAAGAAGGAGGAGGCAGCGAAGACGAAGGCGAACTGGAGAAATGGTTGCGTACCATTAAAGAGATACTCGACGATCCGCAGCCGGATGCCATCGACTTTCTCGATACAATCAAATTAAACTTATTCGCCTCGGAGATCTTTGTCTTCACCCCGAAAGGAGAGCTCAAAACCATGCCGCAGAACTCCACTGCCCTGGATTTCGCCTTCTCACTGCACACGGATATAGGAAGCCACTGTATAGGTGCCAAAGTGAATCATAAACTGGTACCGCTAAGCCATAAGCTGCAAAGTGGTGACCAAGTGGAAATCCTGACATCCAAGTCACAGCGTGTACAGCCCCAATGGGAAGTGTTTGCCACTACTGCGCGTGCAAGAGCTAAGATTGCGGCTATTCTGCGTAAGGAACGAAAAACCTTCCAGAAAGAAGGAGAAGAATTGTTGAATGAATTCTTTAAGAAAGAAGAGATCCGCCCGGAGGCAGCCGTCATCGAGAAGTTGTGCAAACTGCATAACATGAAGAATGAAGAAGAGTTTCTTGTAGCCATCGGTAACAAAACCATCGTTCTGGGAGATGCCGACAAAAATGAACTGAAAGAGAAACAAAGCAGCAACTGGATGAAGTATCTGACTTTCTCTTTTGGCAATAATAAGGATAAACAGCAGGAGGAAAAAGAACCGCAGGAAAAGGAAAAAATCAACACCAAACAAATTCTCAAACTGACGGAAGATGCCCTGCAAAAGAAATATATCATGGCCGAATGTTGTCATCCCATCCCCGGTGACGACGTACTGGGATACATGGACGAGAATGACCGCATCATCATCCACAAGCGTCAATGTCCGGTAGCGGCCAAACTGAAAAGCAGCTACGGCAACCGCATCATTGCCACTGAATGGGATACACACAAGAAGCTTTCGTTCCTGGTATACATTTATATTAAAGGAATAGATAATGTAGGGCTGCTGAATGAAATCACACAAGTTATTTCACGCCAGCTTAATGTGAATATCCGGAAACTGGATATGGAAACGGATGATGGCATTTTCGAAGGAAAGGTCCAATTGTATGTGCACGATGTGGAAGATGTAAAAGCTATTTGCAACAACCTGCGCAAGATTCCGAATATAAAGTCGGTGACACGTGTAGAAAACTAACAAAACAATAAATTAAATAACGGGAAGAGGAGCAATGAGTGCTTGAACAATCACTCATTGCTCCTCTTCCCGTCTTGTTGAAAACCCATCCAAAGCATCCCTCATTCCGATCAACTCTTGACGAATCTGCTTCAAACGGTCGATAATTTCAAAATTCCGGATCGTCGCTTCCCTGTTATCTTTCAGTTTCTGGCGAGCTCCGGGCAGAGTCATTCCTCTTTCTTTCACCAAATGATAGATCAGGCGAATGGTTTCCACATCCTCTTTCCTATACTGGCGCACGCCACGACTCCCTTTCTTTGGGGATATCTGCGGGAACTCCTTTTCCCAGAAACGAAGCAACGATTCGTTGACATCAAACATTTGGGCAACTTCACTGATAGAGTAATATAATTTCAGGTCTCTCTCCGTATTTTGCATGATTTTCTTCTCTTTTAGTCAAATACTTTACCGTGGTTGGCGGCAATCTGAATCATCCGTTCATAATCTTCCGCACTCAAATCCATAAAGTAATAGTTCACCGGATTGACCACCTGTCCTTTGACGTGCACTTCGTAATGCAAATGCGGACCGGTACTCTTTCCCGTACTTCCTACCCCGGCTATAACTTCACCACGCACGACCTTTTTACCCAGTTTAGTACGAAACTCCTGTAAATGGGCGTAGCGGGTACGATATCCGAAGCCATGGTCAATCTCGACAGTATTGCCATAACCGGTCTCCCATCCCATTTTCACAACCGTACCATCACCCGTGGCATACACGTCCGTACCCGGATGCGCCGAGAAGTCCATGCCGGCATGAAATTTCGTTGTTCCGTAGATGGGGTCAATCCGTGTCCCATAACCGGATGCTGTCTTCCGAAGGTCCTTATTGGATATAGGCTGGATGGCGGGAATACATTTCAGCATCTGATCATGATTTTTACACATTGCCACTACATCGTCAAATGACTTGGACTGGATATAAAGCTGTTTGCTCAGTACATCCATCTTTTGGGTAGTGTTGATCACCAACTTTGAGTTAGCCATATCCATCAATTGTTCGTAACGGTTCGTACCACCATAACCGGCCTGACGAATAGCCGGTGAAACAGGATCGGCCATAAAAATCACTCTATAGAGGTTATCATCACGCTGCTGGATATCCTGAAGCACCCCCATCGCCTCGTCAAGACGACGAGAGAGTACGTTATATTGCGCCAAGAGTTGGCTATTTTCTTTCCGCAACTCCTTCTCTGAGGGAGAACCGAAAATCAGTAACAGAATGATGAAACTGCCGGCTCCCAGTCCCATTCCTATAAAAAGACGGCGGAGAATGCTCAGCGCCCGTTGTCGGACAGTCGGATAAATCCGGTCATAAGTCTGCGTTTGCGGATTATAGATGTAGTAAACTTTGCGCATCTTATAAATATTTCGCTTGTTAATACGGCAAAAATAATAAAAACAAGCTATCTTTGCACTGCTTTTTTCAGAATATTAACCTCAACAATAGATATATAGAAGTATGTTGACTGCAAAAGAAACCAGAGATTCGTTTAAGAATTTCTTCGAGTCAAAAGGACATCAGATTGTTCCTTCGGCTCCAATGGTGATTAAAGATGACCCCACCCTGATGTTTACCAATGCAGGGATGAACCAGTTTAAAGATATTATTTTGGGTAACCACCCGGCGAAATACCACAGAGTCGCGGACTCACAAAAGTGCCTTCGTGTAAGCGGCAAGCACAATGACCTTGAAGAAGTAGGACACGATACCTACCATCACACCATGTTCGAAATGCTGGGTAACTGGTCGTTCGGTGATTACTTCAAGAAAGAAGCCATCAGTTGGGCATGGGAATATCTGGTAGACGTCCTGAAACTGAATCCGGAACACCTGTATGCAACAGTATTCGAAGGTAACCCGGAAGAGGGCCTGGAGCGTGATAACGAGGCCGCCTCTTACTGGGAGCAATACTTGCCTAAAGACCATATCATCAACGGAAACAAACATGATAACTTTTGGGAAATGGGTGATACAGGCCCTTGCGGTCCGTGTTCGGAGATCCACATCGACCTCCGTCCTGCAGAAGAGCGTGCCAAGATTTCAGGACGCGACTTGGTGAACCACGATCATCCCCAGGTTATCGAAATCTGGAATCTTGTATTCATGCAATACAACCGCAAAGCCGACAGCACTCTTGAGCCGCTTCCGGCGAAAGTGATCGATACCGGTATGGGATTCGAACGCCTGTGCATGGCTTTGCAGGGTAAAACATCCAATTACGACACGGACGTATTCCAGCCGTTGATTAAAGCAATCGCCCAAATGGCCGGAACGGAATATGGCAAAAATGAACAGAACGACATTGCCATGCGTGTTATTGCCGACCACATCCGTACCATTGCGTTCTCAATTACTGACGGACAATTGCCTTCGAATGCCAAGGCCGGTTACGTGATTCGTCGTATCCTGCGTCGTGCCGTTCGTTACGGATATACATTCCTTGGACAGAAACAGGCATTTATGTACAAATTGCTTCCGGTTCTGATTGACAGCATGGGAGATGCCTATCCGGAACTGATTGCTCAAAAAGAGTTGATCGAAAAGGTTATCAAAGAAGAAGAAGAATCATTCCTCCGTACTTTGGAAACCGGTATCCGCCTGCTTGATAAAACAATGGCTGACACCAAAGCTAACGGAAAGACTGAAATCAGCGGTAAAGACGCTTTCACATTATATGATACATTCGGTTTCCCACTCGACCTGACAGAGTTGATTCTGCGTGAAAATGGTATGACAGTCAATGTCGAAGAGTTCGATGCCGAAATGCAACAGCAGAAACAACGTGCCCGCAATGCAGCTGCCATAGAGACAGGTGACTGGATCATACTGAAAGAAGGAACTACTGAATTTGTAGGTTACGATTACACGGAATACGAAACCTCCATCCTGCGTTATCGCCAGGTGAAACAGAAAAACCAAACTCTGTATCAGATCGTACTGGACTACACTCCGTTCTATGCAGAGAGCGGTGGCCAGGTAGGTGATACCGGTGTATTGGTAAACGAATTCGAGACTATCGAAGTAATCGACACCAAGAAAGAAAATAATCTTCCGATACATATTACAAAGAAACTGCCCGAACATCCGGAAGCTCCGATGATGGCATGTGTAGACACAGACAAACGTGCCGCTTGTGCAGCCAATCACTCGGCTACCCACTTGCTGGACGAAGCGCTCCGTGAAGTTTTAGGCGAACATGTAGAGCAGAAAGGATCATTGGTTACACCGGACTCTCTGCGTTTTGACTTCTCTCACTTCCAGAAAGTGACAGACGAAGAACTCCGCAAAGTAGAGCATCTGGTAAACGCCAAGATACGTGCCAATGTTCCATTACAGGAACACCGCAACATCCCTATCGAAGAAGCGAAAGAACTGGGCGCAATCGCCCTGTTCGGCGAGAAATATGGTGACCACGTACGTGTTATCCAGTTTGGCTCATCCATTGAATTCTGTGGAGGTACCCACGTTGCCGCTACCGGAAATATCGGTATGGTAAAAATTATCTCTGAGAGTTCGGTAGCTGCCGGTGTACGCCGTATCGAAGCATATACCGGAGCTCGCGTAGAAGAAATGCTGGATACGATCCAGGATACTTTGAGCGACTTGAAAGCTCTTTTCAACAATGCTCCCGACCTTGGTGTGGCCATTCGCAAGTATATCGACGAAAACGCAGGACTGAAAAAACAGGTGGAAGACTTCATGAAAGAAAAAGAAGCTGCCGTCAAAGAACGCCTGCTGAAAAATGTACAAGAGATTAACGGCATTAAAGTCATTAAGTTCTGCTTGCCGATGCCCGCCGAAGTAGTGAAGAACATCGCTTTCCAACTTCGTGGTGAAATTACAGAAAATCTCTTCTTTGTAGCCGGAACAGTAGATGCCAATAAACCAATGCTGACTGTTATGATCAGTGACAACCTGGTTGCCGGCGGACTGAAAGCAGGTAATCTGGTGAAAGAAGCTGCCAAACTGATTCAGGGTGGCGGTGGCGGTCAACCTCACTTCGCCACAGCCGGTGGCAAGAATCCGGACGGACTGAACGCTGCTGTTGAGAAGGTACTGGAACTGGCAGGAATCTAAAGGGGCCGACTCTTACGAGTGGGTACCACGCTATCCGAAAGTTCCCATATAAAGTTAGAAGTCAGATTAAACATCATAGACTCTCCGAGTAAAGAGTCCGGTACTGCACCGGACTCTTTCTATTTTATTCCCCTTCATCGAATGTCCATATCACAAACTCACTTTATCCCCCGGAAAGAGCAAGAATGATCTTGTTTATTCTACTCCTTCTACTACAGTAACGGAGAAGAGTGGACAGACTCAGCCTCATCCGAGATTCTTGATCGCCCGAAACTCTTTTGGAGAGATACCCGTATTCTTTTTAAAGAAATGCGTCAAATAGGATTGGTCCGGAAAATGCAGTTGCTCAGCTATTTCTGTTACAGATAAACGAGGCTCATTCAACAGCACTTTTATTTCGGCCACCAACTGTTCATCAATAAGCTGTTTAGGCTTCTTTCCATCTAAATGCCGAACTGTAATTTTATGCAGGTAACGAGACGATATACAAAGTTTTTCGGCATAAAAAGCTACCTGATGTTCATGCATACTATATTCACGGATCAATTGCATAAACCGATGGCAAAGTAATTGCGTACGACTATATTGCTTACTGACAGCCAATTTTTCCGGAATCGTATTAAACAGCCACATAAGCAGACTTTGCAAAAAGTTGTGCTCTTGTTGTCCCCTGAACTGGGGCATCGGTTCGGTAAACAACATTTGTGCCATATCCATCCACAAATTGATCTGCCGCCAGGTCTTCTGACTCCGTTCGTCAGCAGTATGATGGTAACAGGGATGTTCGTGAGTATAATTAAAGTAAGGTGTATCGATAGGTAACATGGCATTTAAAAATGCTTCTTTAGGAAACATCAACATTTTCACCTGTAAATCTCCGGAAGTTTCGAGCACTTGCAGCAAACCGCCGGTCAGGAAGATCAATTCTGTCTGTTCATTGAATATATATTTCTGCACACCGGTAGAGACAACGGCTTCTCCCTGCGTACAAATCAGATAGATACCACACCGGAAATGGTATGGGGCCGATATCAAAGAGGCCAGGTCGGTCTCTTCATATCGGATCGTTTTTGTATCGGCAAGCAATCGGTCTGTTTTCATAAAAGTCTGTTTTAGGCAACAAATGTAGGTTTATTTTTGATATTCGGGCTATTTTGTTCTGAAAACAACATGTTTTGTACAGATTAGCCTATATTCGATTCCTAACAGATGGAGTAATTTTGCAACCGTATTGATCAAAGAGAATAGCAATGACTGACAGACAGAATTCCAGACGGTTCTTATTATTATTTTTAGGTGTATTAAGTGCTTTCGGCCCTTTTATAATGGACATGTATTTGCCTACCTTACCGGCTATGGCAGATTTTTTCCACACTTCATCTTCTATGGTACAATTGGGACTCACCACCAGCATGATTGGCTTGGCTGCCGGACAATTAATTTTCGGTCCCTTGAGTGACAAGTACGGGCGACGTCCTCCATTACTTCTGGCCATGATTCTGTTCCTGCTCGCTACGGTGGGGTGCATCTTTTCACATACCATTTCACAATTTGTGACATCCCGATTCTTACAAGGCATTGCCGGAGCAGGTGGTGTAGTGATTTCCCGCTCCATAGCTACCGACGAGTATTCGGGACAGCAACTGGCCGGCATGCTTGCCGTTATCGGCGGAATAAATGGAATAGCTACAGTCATCGCCCCTATCGGAGGAGGTATACTGGCTCAGATAACAAGCTGGCAAGGCATCTTTATCTGCTTATTCTTTATGGGAGTGGTTCTCCTATCCGGAAGCTTACATTTGAACGAATCACTTCCGGCAAAACACAGACAGACTGTGAGTTGGCAAGACTTATACCATAGTTTCGGAGAAGTCCTCCGCAACCGCCGCTATGTAGGCTACGTCCTGCAATATGGTTTCACTATGGGAATACTGTTTGTCAATATCTCTTCTGCACCATTCATCATGCAACAACACTACGGACTCTCTCCTCTATCCTTCAGCCTCTGTTTCGGAATCAATGCGATAGCAATGGTTATCTTTTCAGCCATATCGATAAAATTACCTACCATGGAACGGGCTTTATATATAGGAAGCCGGGGCATGCTGTCAGTATCTGCACTATTGATGGTATTCTTGTCCTTGGGATGTGATTTTTGGATCTACGAGTTATTGATCTTCGCTCTACTCTCGATGATTGGCATGACTTTTACAGCATCCAACACCTTGGCCATGGAGTGTGAGCGACGGAATGCAGGCATTGCTTCGGCACTTTTGGGAGCCACCGGGTTTGCATTCGGAGGTATTGTATCGCCATTGGTAAGTTTAGGAGATATGATGACCTCTACCGGAATATTGTTTTTAGCAGGTTCTGCCTGTGCCTATGCATGCACCCGATATGTACTGTCACAATCCGTTCAACCCTCCGGAGTGCTATATCATTGAAAGTTACTATGGCGTTCTTTCCTGACAAAACGCTAAAAGGAGATTTAAAATCCAATGCAACCGACTAAAGATAAAGTCAAAGCATACCATAAGCCATGATTCACTAACAAACAGATACTTAAGATTCAAGATGTTAATTGAAAACCAAAGGATCCTGCCTTTAAAACCAACAATCCTTTGGCTTTTAAAGCAACGGTTCTCCTCTTTTCAACCTATAAGAACTCCATCCAAATCATCTCATACGTTCGATTGTACGCCGGGGAACAGATGTATTTTATCTATACATCCCGTTTTTCAAAACATTAAGAAGGGATCACTGAAACGGAAAGCATATTATCTCCCCCGGCTGTTTATAATGCCCCCTCCGCCCTCATGATAACGAGTCGAAATACAAAAAGACGAATCAATCAGCACACAAGCTCTTTCGTTTTACATTTATATTCTCTACCTTTGCACACTAAATCAATCAATTACTTAAAAAACTCTAACCCAAGCCGCATGAAAGTACTTTTTCATTCACTATTTATTCTTTTATTTGTTTTCACTGCCTGTACGTCTACCCCTAAACAGGCAACTATTGACTATACCCAATATGTAAACCCATTTATCGGAACCGATTTCACCGGTAATACCTATCCCGGAGCACAAGTCCCTTTCGGCATGGTACAACTTAGTCCGGACAACGGACTTCCCGGCTGGGACCGTATCTCCGGATATTTTTATCCCGATAGCACTATTGCCGGATTCAGCCATACCCACCTTTCTGGTACGGGGGCAGGCGACTTATATGACATCTCTTTTATGCCCGTCACCCTGCCTTATAAAGAAGCAGAAGCTCCGTTAGGTATTTACTCCAAATTTTCCCATCAGGACGAAAGTGCCACGGCAGGATATTACCAGGTACTGCTGAAAGATTACGGCATCAACGTCGAATTGACGGCAACCGAACGATGCGGTATTCAGCGTTACACTTTTCCTGAAGCCAAAGCCGCTATCTTTCTCAACCTGAAAAAAGCTATGAATTGGGACTTTACCAATGATTCGCACATCGAAGTTATCGACTCGGTAACCATTCAGGGATACCGCTTCTCCGACGGATGGGCACGCGACCAGCATGTCTATTTCCGTACACGCTTCTCTAAACCTTTTACAGCCGTTCAAATGGATACAACTGCCATCCTGAAAGACGGAAAACGAATGGGTACGGCTACCATAGCCCGATTCGATTTCGACACACAAAAAGGAGAGCAAATACTTGTCAACACAGCCCTTTCCGGTGTCAGCATGGAAGGAGCAGCTCAAAATCTGGCAGCCGAAGTTCCGGAGGATAATTTCGATAAATATCGTGAGGCTGCACGGGACAACTGGAACCGGCAACTCTCTAAAATCGCAGTCAAAGGCGACCATAAGGACGATTGGGTAAACTTCTACACCGCACTCTATCACACCATGCTTGCTCCTACCATTTATAGCGATGTCGACGGTTCGTATTACGGTCCGGACAAAAAGATTCATCACACAGACGGATGGGTAAACTACAGTACTTTCTCTTTATGGGATACATACCGCGCCGCACATCCTCTATTTACCTATACCGAACCCGAACGTACCAACGATATGGTTCAATCATTTCTGGCTTTCTACGAACAGAACGGACGCCTGCCGGTTTGGAATTTCTACGGTAGTGAAACAGATATGATGATTGGCTATCATGCCGTTCCGGTCATCGTGGATGCTTATCTGAAAGGTATTGGAAACTTTGATCCGAAAAAGGCATTGGAAGCTTGTGTAGCCACTGCCAACCTGGACAATTACCGCGGAATTGGTGCTTATAAAGAACTGGGATATGTTCCTTTCAATGAAAAAGATAGTTATAATGCCGAAAACTGGTCGTTATCCAAAACACTTGAATACGCTTATGATGATTACTGCATTGCCCGCATGGCAGAAAAACTGGGAAAGAAAGAGATTGCGGACGAATTCTATAAGCGGTCGCAAAACTATCGTAACGTATACAATCCGGCAACCTCGTTCATGCAACCTCGTGATGACAAGGGAGAATTTCAGAAAGACTTTAAAGCAGATGCTTATACACCGCATATCTGCGAAAGTAACGGTTGGCAATATTTCTGGTCGGTACAGCATGACATAGACGGACTGATCGGTCTGACAGGCGGAAAAGAACGTTTTGCACAAAAGCTGGACAGCATGTTCACCTTCCATCCTTCGGCCGACGACGAACTTCCGCTCTTCAGTACCGGAATGATAGGCCAATATGCTCACGGAAACGAACCGAGCCATCACGTCATCTACCTTTATAATGCGGTAGACCAACCCTGGAAAACCCAGGAGTATGTGGCAAAAGTAATGAACGAACTCTACCTGAACAGCCCTGCCGGACTCTGCGGAAACGAAGACTGCGGCCAGATGTCGGCTTGGTATGTATTCAGCGCCATGGGATTCTATCCGGTAAATCCGATAAGCGGTCAATATGAAATAGGTACTCCCCTTTTCCCGGAAGTGCAACTGCACCTTGACAACGGAAAAACATTCACTGTCAAAGCTCCGGCTGTCAGCAAAGAGAATATCTATATCCGATCAACCAAACTGAATGGAAAACCCTATGATAAAAGTTACATTACTCATGAACAGATTATGAGTGGTGCAACCCTTGAGTTTGAAATGGGAAAGGAGAAAGTTACGAGTGATCAATAACTTGTAGCCCGCAACCCCAAAACCAGCAGCTAAAAAAGATGGACGACACATTTGATATAACCTACAAAGCCCTGTTCCGGAGGTACTATCCGAACCTGATGTTCTACGCCACCCGCCTGGTGGGCGATGAAGAAGCAGAGGATGTAGTACAGGATGTATTCGTGGAACTGTGGAAACGAAGAGATTCCATGGTAATAGGCGACCAGATCCAAGCCTTCCTCTATCGGGCGGTATATACCCGGGCCTTGAATGTGCTGAAACACCGCAGCATAGAGGACGGATATTGCGCTGCTGTGGAAGAAATCAACCAAAAACGAGCGGAATTCTATCAGCCGGACAACAACGAAGTAATCCGGCGGATAGAAGACCGCGAATTGCGAAACGAAATCTACCAAGCCATTAACGAGCTACCGGACAAATGCAAGGAAGTGTTTAAGTTGAGCTATCTGCACGAAATGAAGAATAAAGAAATAGCTGACGTGATGGGAGTCTCTTTACGTACGGTAGAAGCCCACATGTACAAGGCACTGAAGTTCCTACGAAACCGTCTCGGCCATTTATGGTTTTTATTTCTACTATTTTTTATCAAATAGATAAGTGTTTTTAAAGATTTAGTTGTTTCTATTATATAATGAAAAAGAAAAGATGAATAATCTGAGCGAAGACATATTGATGAGATATCTGACAGGCGAATGTTCTGACGAAGATTTTGCCAGAGTGAACGCTTGGATCAAAGAATCAGACGATAATGCCCGCCGACTTTTCCGAATGGAAGAGGTATATCATTTGGGCAGACACGACAGCTTTCCGGATCAGAAAAAAGTTGCCCGGGCAGAAGCACGACTATACAAGAAACTGGCTCAGGAAGATGCACATAGCCGCAAAGTGATCAGAATGCACCAATGGATGCGATATGCCGCTATCATCGTGCTCGCACTGATGATAGGCACCGGAGGCGGATACCTGTACTATCAGGCCGATCCGACCCGGAATATGATAACGGCCTCGTCCACGGATGGCAAAGTGAAAGAAGTGATGTTGCCCGATGGCACAAAAGTATGGCTCAATCAATCGGCCACCCTGAAATATCCCAAGGAATTCTCAGAATCCGAAAGAGATGTATATCTCGATGGAGAAGCTTATTTCGAAGTCACTAAAAACCGTCGGTGTCCTTTCGTTGTAGAGAGTGAGGCTATGCGTATCAAAGTGTTGGGAACCACTTTCAATTTCAAGTGCGACAAGAGTCACAAACTGGCAGAAGCAACCTTGATCGAAGGAGAAATAGAAGTGAGAGGAAACCACGATGAAGGAATGATTATTCTTTCGCCCGGACAAAAGGCCGAACTGAATAAAACAACCCGCAGACTGGTGGTGAAGCAAGTAGATGCCAAATTGGATGCCGTATGGCACAATGACCTGATCCCGTTTGAACAGGCGGACATTTTTGCCATCACCCGGACGTTAGAACGCTTTTATGATGTGAAAATCATTCTTTCACCCGACATTAAGTCCGACAAAACTTACTCGGGTGTATTGAAGAAAAAAGATAATATAGAGTCTGTACTCCAATCGTTGGACAACTCTATACCTATCAATTATAAGATTGTGGGAGACAATATCTTTATTTCTTCACGTAACAAGTGAGCAACCAATTAAAATAAACATACAGTACCATGAAATTTAAAACATTCCTGGCGGGATGTTTAGGAGGCTTATTGTCTCTGAACTCCTGCACAAACTCGCCGGACATGACTGATTACGCAGCCTATGTCAACCCATTTATCGGTACAGGCGGACACGGTCATACTTTTCCGGGCGCCATTGTCCCCCATGGCATGATTTCTCCCAGCCCAGACACCCGCATAGATGGGTGGGATGCCTGCTCGGGATATTATTACGCAGATTCCACCATCAACGGATTCTCACACACCCATTTGAGCGGAACCGGTTGTTGCGACTATGGAGATGTACTACTGATGCCTACGGTGGGCGAACAAAAGTACCTCCCCACAGGTTCACAGAGCCAGCAGATGGCTTATGCTTCTGCCTTTTCACATCAGAATGAGACTGCCGAACCGGGCTATTACTCAGTCTTCCTGGATACTTATCAAGTAAAAGCCGAACTGACTGCAAGCAAACGGGCAGCTATCCACAGATATACTTTTCCTGAAAGTAAAGAAGCAGGATTCATCCTCGACTTGGACTACAGTCTGCAACGGCAGACCAACAAAGAGATGGAAATAGAGGTCATCAGCCCCACTGAAATCTGCGGCCGTAAAAAGACCATGTACTGGGCTTTCGACCAATATATCAACTTTTATGCAAAATTCTCGAAACCTTTCACCTACACGTTGGTGACTGATTCGATGGCACTCGACGATGGAGGCAGACTGCTGCCTACCTGTAAAGCATTACTTCACTTTGACACGACCAAAGACGAACAAGTGTTTGTCAAAGTCGGAATCTCTGCTGTGGACATAGAGGGTGCACGCAAAAATGTAGAAACTGAAATACCAGACTGGGATTTTGACGGAGTACGTAAAGACGCACGCAAAGCGTGGAATGAAACGTTATCGAAGATTGATATTACTACCAATGATAAAAATGACAAAACCATCTTCTATACCGCACTCTACCACACTGCCATTAGCCCGAATCTGTTTACGGACGTAGACGGACGTTATCTGGGTATGGATCTGCAAGTACATCAAGGAGATACACTGAATCCGATGTATACCATTTTTTCTTTATGGGATACCTTCCGTGCACTGCATCCGCTAATGACCATTATAGATCCGGATCTGAATAATGCTTTCATCCGTTCACTGATCAAAAAGCATCAGGAGGGGGGCATTTTCCCAATGTGGGACATGGCTTCCAACTATACCGGTACAATGATTGGTTACCATGCCGTTCCCGTCATTGTAGATGCATATATGAAAGGCGATCGTAATTTCGACATCCAAGAAGCTTACCGAGCCTGCGTGCGTGCGGCAGAATATGATACAACAGGAATCAAATGCCCCGATCTGGTGTTACCCCATCTGATGCCGAAAGCCAAATATTATAAAAACTCAATCGGCTACGTACCGTGTGACCGCGAAAACGAATCGGTTGCCAAGGCCTTGGAGTACGCTTATGACGACTGGTGTATTTCAGTATTTGCCGATGCATTGAACGATTACGACACCCGGGACAAATACGCACGTTTCGCAAAAGCCTACGAGTTTTACTTCGATCCGGAAACCCGCTTTATGCGCGGATTGGACAGTAAGGGCGAATGGCGCACTCCCTTCAATCCACGCTCTTCAACTCACCGCAACGATGATTATTGTGAAGGGACTGCCTGGCAATGGACCTGGTTCGTTCCACACGACATCGAAGGATTGGTAAAACTAATGGGCGGCGAAGATGCCTTCGTCGGTAAACTGGATTCTCTGTTTACCGCCGACTCTTCACTGGAAGGCGAAACAACCTCCTCGGACATCAGCGGACTGATCGGACAATATGCCCACGGCAACGAACCCAGCCACCACGTGATTCATATGTACAACTATGTGAACCGTCCGTGGAGGACGCAAGAATTGGTAGACAGCGTATACCGTAGCCAATATGCCAATGCCGTAGACGGACTCTCGGGAAATGAAGATTGCGGACAAATGTCGGCTTGGTATGTACTCAATTCTATGGGATTCTATCAGGTATGTCCGGGGAAACCGGTTTATTCTATCGGACGCCCCGCATTCGATAAAGCCGTAGTAAACCTGCCCGATGGCAAAAAGTTTACAGTGATAGCTAAGAATAACTCGAAAAAGAATAAGTATATCAAAAGCATGACACTGAACGGAAAACCATTGGATAAACCATTCTTTACGCATGACGATATCATAGCAGGCAGTACGTTGGAAATAGAAATGACAGACCGGCGGACCCAACCCTAAGAAAGTACTCTGTTTCATCACAGATTATACGAATATGTAGCCTACACGGCACCGATGATAGAAAATATATAATATCCATATAGCAATACACTTATCCACACCATGAGAAAAATTCTTTTGACCGCTTGCCTTATAGCTTGCTCACTAATGGCTGAGGCCAAAGACTGGACCCAATACGTAAACCCACTGATGGGAACGCAGTCTTCTTTCGAATTATCAACCGGGAACACCTATCCCGCTATTGCACGTCCGTGGGGAATGAACTTCTGGACACCGCAAACGGGCAAGATGGGGGACGGATGGCAATACACGTATACAGCCAACAAAATCAGGGGATTCAAGCAAACCCACCAACCCAGCCCATGGATCAATGATTACGGACAATTCTCCATCATGCCCGTCACAGGCAAACTTGAGTTTGATGAAGAAAAACGTGCCAGTTGGTTCAGTCATAAAGGTGAAATAGCAACTCCTTCCTACTATAAAGTATATTTGGCCGAGCACGATGTAGTGACCGAAATGACTCCGACAGAACGTGCGGTTCTGTTCCGTTTCACCTTTCCCGAAAACGAACACTCGTACATTGTAGTAGACGCATTCGACAAGGGTTCCTACGTAAAAGTAATTCCGGAAGAGAACAAGATAATCGGCTACACCACCCGTAACAGTGGTGGAGTGCCCGAGAATTTCAAGAACTACTTCGTTATCGAGTTCGACAAACCTTTCACTTACAAAGGCACTTTTGCAGACAAAAAGCTGGAAGAAGGCAACTTGGAGCAGAAAGCCGACCATACGGGAGCCATCATTGGTTTCAGTACCCGTAAAGGTGAAATCGTGCATGCCCGTATAGCTTCTTCGTTCATTAGTTTTGAACAAGCGGCTCAGAACCTTAAAGAATTGGGTAACGACTCTTTTGAGCAACTTGCACAAAAAGGGAATGATGCCTGGAACAATGTATTAGGTAAAATAGAAGTAGAAGGCGGCAATCTGGACCAGTACCGTACATTCTACTCCTGCCTCTACCGTTCTCTGCTATTTCCCCGCAAATTCTATGAGTTTACGGCAGACGGGCAACCGGTTCATTATAGTCCTTACAACGGTCAGGTACTCCCCGGATATATGTACACCGATACAGGATTTTGGGATACATTCCGTTGTTTGTTTCCATTCCTGAACCTGATGTACCCATCGGTAAACAAAGAAATACAAGAAGGACTTGTCAATACTTATAAGGAAAGTGGTTTCTTTCCGGAATGGGCGAGTCCCGGACACAGAGGTTGTATGATAGGCAATAACTCTGCTTCAGTATTGGTAGACGCCTATATGAAAGGAGTAAAGGTAGACGATGTGAAAACTCTGTATGAAGGGCTGATTCACGGTACAGAGAATGTACATCCGGAAGTCTCTTCTACCGGACGCTTGGGGTATCAGTATTACAATAAGCTGGGCTACGTACCCTATGACGTGAAAATCAATGAAAATACAGCCCGCACATTAGAATACGCTTACGATGACTGGTGCATCTACCAACTGGCTAAAGCCCTGAACCGACCGAAAAAAGAAATTGAACTATTTGCCAAACGTGCCATGAACTACCGGAATGTATTCGACAAAGAAAGCAAACTGATGCGTGGCCGTAATGAAAACGGCCAGTTCCAGTCACCATTCTCTCCGTTGAAGTGGGGAGATGCATTCACAGAAGGTAACAGCTGGCATTACTCCTGGTCGGTATTTCACGACCCGCAAGGATTAATCGATCTGATGGGAGGCAAAAAGATGTTTATCACGATGCTGGACTCCGTATTTGCAGTTCCTCCTGTATTCGACGACAGTTATTATGGACAGGTGATCCATGAAATCCGCGAAATGACCGTGATGAACATGGGTAACTATGCACACGGCAACCAACCGATACAGCACATGATTTACTTGTACAATTATGCCGGACAGCCCTGGAAAGCGCAATACTGGCTTCGTCAAGTAATGGACCGCATGTATACTCCGGGTCCTGACGGTTACTGTGGCGACGAGGACAACGGACAGACCTCTGCCTGGTATGTATTCTCAGCCCTCGGATTCTATCCGGTATGTCCAGGAACAGATGAGTATGTCATTGGAGCCCCTCTATTCAAAAAGGCAACGCTACACTTTGAAAATGGCAATAATCTTGTGATCGATGCACAGAATAACAGTAAGGAGAATCTTTATATCGAATCCCTCCGGGTCAACGGGCAAGAATCAACCCGGAACTATCTGAAACATGCCGATCTGCTGCAAGGCGGAACCATTGAATTCAAAATGGGTTCACACCCCAACCTCAACAGAGGCATCAACGATGATGATGCCCCCTATTCATTCTCCAAGATGAAATAGTCCTCTCTCTTTAGACAACTCATATCCCCCGAGGGTGCATACCCATAATCCAATACGGATACACGTACGCATCCTCAGGGACATATAAAATAATTCTCAAAAAAGTTAGTAACTGAAGTAAGTGTTTCTTTCGGGACACTTGTTTTATTAACATCAAGGGCACAAAAGCCGTTGACTTATATTATAAATACAATGCTTAAACCTTGTATGTTTTTAAAGTTAACTAATTAATTTAATTATAGTCAATGAAAAACAAAATCCTATTTCAAAGACCCAGACTGCTCAAAGCATCGCTGGTTCTTCTTTTAGCTGCCGCTCCTATCCAGTGGTCATTTGCACAATTCACATTTTCAACTTCCCGCACTACATTGGGGCAAGTCATCAAAACGGTACAATCTCAGTCTAAGTATCAATTCTTTTATGATGACCAATCGTCAAACATGCCGATTGAGAATCTGAACGTAAAGAATGTAAGCCTGGAACAACTGTTGAATACTGCGCTCAAAGGTAAAAACCTGACATACAAAATCGAGGATAACATTGTTTATCTGTCTCAGGCTTCCAAACAACAGGATCCGGTTCAGGCATCGGCCAAACGTCAGATCAGCGGTACAGTTGTAGATGCTAACGGCGAGGCGCTGATCGGCGTCAATGTATCTGTTAAGGGTACCAGCACAGGAGCCATTACCGACCTGGAGGGTAAATACACCCTGACTGTCAATGATCCGAAAGCTGAAATCGTATTCTCCTATATCGGATACAAACAACAAGTGTTACCCGCTAAAGAAAGCATTCTGAATGTAACTATGAGTGAAGATACCCAGATGATCAGTGAAGTGGTTGTAACCGCTTTGGGCATCAAACGTGAGAAGAAAATGTTAGGATATGCCGTACAGGAAATCAAAGGCGACCAACTGAACCAGACAGGGGATCCTTCAGTGACCAGTGCATTGCAAGGTAAAGTAGCCGGTCTGCAAATGAATACAGCCGGAACTGGCCTGGGTGGTTCTACCAAGATTACAATCCGTGGTAACTCTTCTCTCGCAGATAACAACCAGCCGCTCTGGATTGTAGACGGTGTACCGTTCAGTGACAATAATAACTCGGATGCTACCTATTACGGTGGTGTCGACCGTGGTGGTTCGTCCGTCGATATCAATCCGGAAGATATTGAATCGATCTCTGTACTGAAAGGTCCGAATGCCGCCGCTCTCTACGGTTCGCGTGCCGGTAACGGTGTGATCTTGGTCACAACCAAAAAAGGTAGCAAGAAAGATGGATTCGGAGTACGCTATAGCGGCAACTTCACTTGGAGCCAGGTAGCCGAAACTCTTGAAATGCAAGATCGTTACGGACAGGGCCACATTGTGACTCAGGATGAAAACAAGAATCCTCTGTCTCAATATTATGCCAAATATGATCCGACAGACTCTTCCAGTTGGGGACCGGTATTGGACGGAAGCATGCAGAAAGCCTGGAACGGCGATACCTATGCATTCTCTAAATACGGCAACAAACTGAAAGATTACTTCGATACCGGTTTCGCACAAAACCACAATGTATCGGTGAGCAACGTAACAGATAAATCGCACTTTCGTGCTTCTTTCGGCAGCTCGAACAATAAGGGCGTATTCCCGAACGAGAAGCTCAACCGAATCAACCTCGACCTGAATGCCGGAATGGAAATGAACAAATATCTCTCTATGGACGGAAAGATTTCACTTTCACGTACCAAAGCAGAAGATCGTCCTTACTTCGGTACTTACGGAGCAATCGCTCAATTAATGGGTATTCCTAACAATATTCGCCTGGACGACCTGAAACAATATTCGACAGATGGCAATGCACACGTAAACTGGACAGGTCCTACTGCCGGTATCCGTAACCCTTATTACGTCTTGAACCAGCGCCACAACTCTGACGAACGTTGGAGAGCATTCGGATATTATGGAATGAAAATCAACTTTACTGACTGGTTGCACTTGTCTGCCAAATATGCATTCGATTATTATCGTACCCGAATCGAAGAAACGAACGCAGGTGACGGTATCAACGGTGAGAGCAGTATCAAAGATATCACCGATGACGAAATGAACCGCGAGGAGCAGAACTTCTTCGAATCGAACGCAGAAATCGTATTGATGGGTGACAAACAGCTGACTGACAATTTCCGTCTGGGCTTCACGGTAGGTGGTAACTTCATGTACCAGAATTATGAATCACTGAATGCCGGCGTACGCAATATGCTGGATAAGGGACAATGGATTTTCAATGCAGCCAATATGCTGAACACTGCCGGAGAAACCGGACATGAACGCGCAACAAATTCAGTATTCGGATCTTTGCAACTCTCTTGGAAAGAATATCTGTCACTGGACTTGACTGCCCGTAACGACTGGTCGTCTACACTGCCGAAGAAGAACAACTCTTTCTTCTACCCGTCTGCCAACTTAAGTTTTGTCGTTTCTGATTTTGTCCGTTCACTGGACAAAACACTGCCCAACTGGCTGACTTTCGCCAAGGTACGTTTGTCTGCCGCACAAGTAGGTAAAGATACGGACCCGTATCAGTTATACAATACGTACGGATTTAAATTTGAAAAAGGTGAGCTGATTCCAAGCAAATCGAACGTGAAAATGAACGACCAGCTGAAACCGGAAATCTCTTCTTCTTACGAAGCAGGTTTGGATATGAAGTTCCTCAACAACCGTTTAGGATTTGACTTTACCTATTATTATAGCCGCACGAAGAACCAGATCATGAAAGTGCCCGCCGCTGCTCCCTGGAGTGGAGGTAAATGGGTCAATGCCGGTCTGATCACCAACAAAGGTTTCGAAATGATGATCTACTCTACACCGGTACAATTGAAAGACTTCTCTTTCGATCTGAATGTCAATCTGGCCAAGAATGTATCGAACGTAGAAAAACTGGCTGACGGTGTAGACTACATCTACTTCAATGGCGACTCTAACTTCCCGATCAACGTAGGTGCACGCCCGGGTCACAAATTGGGTGAAATCTATGCCAAGACTCTCTACAAACGTGACGAACAGGGCAACATCATTATAAATAAAGAGAACGGCTTGCCTATGACGACCACAGATGCTGACGAACGCCTGGCTAAACCTATCGGCAACATCCAGCCTAACTTGCTGATGTCTGTATCTCCGTCGTTCACCTACAAAGGCTTTACACTGTCGGCCATGTTCGATATGAAATTCGGTGGCGATATCATCTCTATCTCCGAAATGAACGCAACAGGCTCGGGTATGGCTAAACGTACTATGAATCGTGGAGAAAGCGATAACTTTATGATGATCTTCCCGGGTGTATACGAAGACGGAACACCCAATACTCAGAAGATCTCAGCATCCAACTATTACGGAGCACAGAACGCAGAAGACTTTATATACGATGCTTCTTTCATCAAGCTGAAGGAACTGGCCATCGGCTATACATTCCCCAAAAGCATGCTGAAGAAAACGCCGATCAACTCGCTGAATGTTTCGTTCGTAGCACGTAACCTGGCTTATCTGTTGAAACATACTCCGGGAACAAGTCCGGAAGGTGGTTACGACACAACCATGTTCTCTCAAGCCATCGACTTTATGGCTGTACCTTATACCCGTACATTCGGATTCTCAGTTAACCTTGGTTTCTAATTTTATAAATTAAAGATACAGTATGAAAATCAAAATATACAAATCGCTTGCCATGTGCACTCTCCTGTTAGGACTGGCTGCATGTAATGATTTCGAAGAAATGAATACCGATCCCTACGCACCGGTATACGATCCGGAAATAATCGGTGCCACACCTGACGGAATCGATATCGACTACGAACTGACACCCAGTGCACTGAAAAGCCTTCAAGGCACGGAAAGCGCCATCGGTTCGGTGTTCGCCAACCTGACTTACGAAGGACTGTATAATGATTATCAGGTTACGACCAACCTGACTCATGACATCTACGCTGCTTACTTTGCCAACAACGTTAGCGGATTCGTGACCAACTCGCCTACCTACGGTTATAACGACGGATGGTCCAAAAGACGCTGGGAGCACTTCTACGATAACCGTACTGTAGAAGAATACAGTCAGTTGATCAAAACATTCTGGTTCTGCGGAAAAGAACGCTATCACAATGCGTTCTATATGACCCGTATCTACTACGCATTCCTGATCTCTATGCAAACAGACACTTATGGAGCCATTCCATTGGAATACTACGTAAAAGGTGCAATGCCCACAGACGAGAAAGTGAAATACATGGATCAGAAAGATGTATACGACGTTATCTTTAAAATGCTCGATCAGGCCATCACTGCACTGCACAACACTCCTTCTACTGCACAATACAGCCTGGGTGAAAACGACAAGTGCTTTGGAGGCGACAAAGACAAATGGCTTCGTTTTGCCAATACCCTTCGTTTACGATTGGCACTACGTGTATCGAATGTAGATCCCCAACTTGCTAAAGAACAGGGTGAGAAAGCCATGGCCGACCCTGCCGGATTGATGCAAAACGATGATGATAATATGAAGCAGACTCCCAAATACTCGTACATCACGGGTGGTAACGAAAACATCTACACACTTCTGTACAACTGGAGTGCTAACGTAGTGTTATCCAAAGAAATGGAACGAGCTTATAAAGAACAATCGACCATTCTCGACCCACGTTGCGAAATATTGTGGTGGAGACCGACCGCTCTTGAGGACCTGAACCAAACCGAACCCAAAGAAGACATGACAAAAGACTTCAATGGTTGCGAAAACGGTGAGACTTCATTGGGAGGAAGCTACACAACGACTTATTCTCCGAGCCGTGTATTCATCAAGCAAGATCAGAAAAAACTCGACCGCAAACATTGGTGGTGTTATGCACGCGAAATAGTATGGCTGGGTTACTCCGAAAGCCTGTTCCTCCGGGCAGAAGCCGCTCTCCGAGGATGGGCCGGTGCTAAAGGTACCGCTGAAGATCTCTATAAGGAAGGCATTGAAGCTTCCTTCAACTACTATCAGATTGGTGCTGACGAGGAAGGACAAGAAAAGATCAGCAAATACATGGAAGGATTGAAAGGCTTACAAGCCTTCAAGAGTGGTGACAGAGAAGCACAGTTGGAACAAATCATCACCCAGAAATGGATTGCCGTATATCCCAACGGTAACGAAGGATGGGCAGAGTTCCGCCGTACAGACTATCCCCGCTATATGAAAACACCTAAAGGAGGCAATAACTCAGGGGGTGAAGTTGCAAACGGGAAGTTCATCAAACGCCTGAGATACCCGGACAGTGAAGTATCTAACCCGAACCGTCCGAAAGATGTAGATACACAGGGAACTCGTTTATGGTGGGACGTAGCCGACACCAATGATGATGGAGGCAATTACGTTACCCCAAACAACTTCCGCTAAACAACGAGATTCATATTCATGCACTGACAATAAATTAAGTTACACAAAAGAAACAGGGAGCCCGAGATGGGTTCCCTGTCTTATTTATAGTCCGGTCACTCTATTTGCTCTTCCGGATAATTCACCAGATAGAGAGTTTTCGATGCACGCGTAAAAGCTGTATACAGCCAACGGAAATAATCAGGTGTCAGATACTCATCCGACATATACCCCTGGTCAAGAAAAACATTTTGCCATTGCCCGCCCTGCGCCTTATGACAGGTCACCGCATAAGCGTACTTCACCTGTAGAGCATTGTAGTGTGGGTCAGCTTTCATTTTTTTCATTCGCTCCCGCTTGACGGTGATGTCCACATAGTCTTCAAGTACAGAATAAAAAAGCCGGTCGTTTTCTGTTTTGGGTAAAGCAGGTGCATCCGAATGAAGCGTATCAAGCAACAAATTAGCTTCCAACTCAAAGTCATTTTGATCGGGAAACGCAAGAAGTACTTCAGCAAACCTGAAACCATACAGTTCACGAGTACGCCTCACCCGACGAACCACAGCAATCTCTCCGTTCGCTATAAAATCCATTTCTTTATACTTCTCTGTCCAGAAGTAATTATTCTTCGCTACCATGAGTAAGTCACCCGTATTCAGTTCATCTTCCCTGTAAAGAATCTGAGCACGTATACCTTTATTATATATGTTAGCCCGTTTATTGGAACGGCATACCACAATCGTCTCGTCCATTCCGTTTTTTTCGTAGCAGCCGGTCAGGGTATCGATCAATTCGTCGCCACGTACCACCTGTATATCCGGAAATCCGCTTACTTTTATCTTAGGCAGCGAAAAACACTCGTCTTCAGCAATCAACTGCCGAATCTGAGTGGCATTCCATAAAATACCGGACGACTGAACCTGACGTACCACCTGTGTGAGATCAACCTCTATGACATTCAGTCCATATCCTTTCAATGCCTCGGTAGCAAGTGCCGGACTTTGCTCTTCTCCTACCGGAGGCAACTGAGCCGTATCTCCCATCAACAATAAACGACACCCTGCACCGGAATAGACAAACTCCACCAAATCATCCAACAGACGTCCGGTACCGAACATCGAACCGGACAAACCTTCATTCGAAATCATGGAAGCCTCATCTACAATATATAATGTATGAGTAGTCAGATTATCATTAATTGAAAAATTACTTACTTCATTCGAAAAAGACTGCTGCCTGTATATCTTTTTATGAATGGTAAAAGCGGGGTGTCCTGCGTAAGCAGAAAATACTTTAGCCGCTCTTCCCGTAGGAGCCAGTAAAACCGATTTCTGTTGTAACTTATCCATCGCTTTCACTAAGGCCCCGACAAGAGAAGTCTTTCCTGTTCCCGCATATCCACGAAGCACAAAAACCGTATCATTAGCCGTAGAAAGTAGAAACTCCGAAAGAGATTTTACAGCTATTTCTTGCTCAAAAGTTGGCTGATAAGAAAAATTTTCCTTAATTTGCCGCTCTAAATAGTTATTTATCATTTTTGTACGAGAAAAAAGTTACAAGAACTATCGTTAATTAGATTTATTTATTTTATTTTTGCGCTACGAATATAAACTAAAAAAAACATATTTATCATGAAAACAGTATTTAATATCGTACTAGGTGTATGCGCCATTGCTTTGGTTTACATTTGCTATGCTAGTATCATGGGTCCTATCAACTTCGAAAAAGCTAAAAAGCACAGAGACAAAGCAGTTGTTGCCCGCTTGATTGATATTCGTAAAGCTCAGGCAGAATATCGTAACATTTACAAGCAGTATACTGCAAGCTTTGACACACTGATCGATTTCGTTAAGACACAAAAGATTCCTTTCGTATCTAAAGAAGGCGTATTGAGCGACAAGCAGCTGGAAGACGGTATGACTGAAAAGAAAGCCATGGCTCTGATCAACAAGGCTAAAAAGACTAACAACTGGAAAGAAGTTGAAGCTGCCGGCCTGATGGGCTTCAAACGTGATACAATATGGGTTGCCGTAACAGATACGATCTACGATAAGTCATTCAATGCAGACTCTTTGAGATATGTTCCGTTCGGTAATGGTGCACAGTTCGAAATGTACACTAAAAACGATACAACTAAATCAGGAGCTCCTATCTTCTTGTTCCAGGCCAACACTCCATATGATGTATACTTGAACGGACTTGACAAGCAAGAAATTGCAAACTTGAAAGACCTTCAGGTTAAATTGGGTAAATATGCCGGTTTGATGGTAGGTTCTATCGATACTCCTAACAACGGCGCAGGTAACTGGGAATAATCCGAATATGCCCGATAGAGCAATTGCAGAAACGATTGACTTTGGTAAATCGGAACAATATACATTGTCCATCCGTCTTAGTACGGATGGATTTTCTTTTTCTATCTACAATCCGATTCACGATAGTTCGCTCTCTTTCTTTGAGAAGGAGGTCGAGGCTTCATTATCTCTTACAGCCAATCTCAAACAGGCTTTCCGTGAATTGGACTTTCTGAATCATACTTACAAACGGGTAAACATTCTGATGGCAGACAAGCGTTTCACCCTAATCCCCCTTGAACTGTTTGAGGATGATCAGTCCGAAATGATATTCTACCATAACCACACTCCCAAAGAAAATGAAACGGTAAAATATAATATTTTAAAAAAGAATAATGCCGTAGTCATCTTCGGCATGGACAAAAGTACTTGCCAGTTCTTATCCGATCAGTATCCTGAAGCAAGATTTTATTCACAAGCAGCTCCATTAGTAGAATATTTTTCGGCGAAAAGCAGATTAGGTAACAGTAAAAAGATATATGCTTCTATTCGCCGTGATGCCATCGACTTTTTCTGTTATGAACGTGGGCATCTGCTTCTTGCCAATTCATTTGAATGTCGCAAAACAGGTGACCGAATCTACTACCTACTCTATCTCTGGAAGCAGTTGAATTTTGATCAGGAACGGGACGAACTTCACCTGACAGGTGCATTTTATGATAAAGAGAAACTAATGCAGGAGTTACGTAAATACATACAGCAGGTATTCATAATGAACCCTGCAAGCAATATTGACATGCAAGCCTTATTAACATGCGAGTAATCAGCGGAATATATAAAAGAAGAAGATTTGATGTGCCCAGAACCTTCAAGGCACGTCCGACAACAGATTTTGCCAAAGAGAATCTGTTTAATGTATTATCCAATTACATAGATTTTGAAGAGGGCATTGTTGCTCTCGATCTGTTTGCCGGTACAGGCAGTATCAGTATAGAGCTGGTTTCACGTGGGTGTGACCGCGTCATCAGTGTGGAGAAAGACGGAGCCCATCATGCTTTCATCAGCAAAATCATGAAAGAGGTGCAAACAGACAAATGCCTGCCTATCCGTGGAGATGTATTTAAATTCATAAATGGCAGTCATGAACGGTTTGATTTCATTTTTGCCGATCCTCCCTATGAACTAAAAGAGTTGGAAACAATTCCGGATTTAATTTTCAAGAACAACCTGCTGAAAGAGGATGGCCTGTTTGTTCTGGAACATGGCAAAAAGAATAACTTTGAAGATCATCCCCACTTTATAGAAAGAAGGGTATACGGAAGTGTCAATTTTTCCTTCTTCAGATAGATTGAAGAAGGTTTTCCTTATAGCAACGGAGCCAATAATCGAACTACAGACTCCATTGCCTTCTGACGCGAAGAACGTTTTTCCCAGCTCTTCAGGAAAATCTGAGTACTTTCCCGCTGATCCTGCAAGAAAATCTCCCGCATCTGCAATGCTGTCTCCATATCGTACATAAAGGCATTTACTTCAAAATTATGTTCAAAACTACGGAAATCGAGATTGGTAGACCCCACTGTCGAAAGCATATCATCCGAAACCATTAATTTAGAATGCAGGAAACCCTTTTTATAAAAATAGACCTTGACTCCTGCACGCAATACATCTGCCAGATAAGAACAGGAGCCCAAATGTGTAACACGATTATCCGCATGCTCAGGCAACATTAACCGGATATCTACTCCCGCCAATGCAGCAGTCTGCATTGCACCCAAAATTTGTTCGGTAGGTAAGAAGTAAGGCGTCTGCATATAGAAATATTTCTTAGCACCGGATATGGCTACTGTCAACCCTTGCATAATCTCTTTCCAGGGACCGATCGGTTCACTTGTCACAATCTGTACCAAAGAATTGCCATAAGCTTCTATCTTAGGAAAGTAGCGCGAAGCAGTGATCAGAGTGCGATCCACGAAATACCAATCGAGCAAAAAAGCAGTCTGAAGACCATGTACCGCTTTTCCTTCAAGCAATATATGCGTATCTCTCCAGATTCCCCACGAAAAGCCACGCATATAACGTTCGGCAAGATTCATTCCACCGATAAATCCAATACGTCCGTCAATCACCACAATCTTCCGGTGATTGCGATAATTCACTTTACTCGTGAACAAGGGAAAACGGACCTTCAAAAAACTGCGTACCTCAATTCCTGCATCTCTCATCTCTTCGAAAAAGCGATGAGGAACATGCCAACATCCTACATCGTCATAGATCACACGCACCTCGACTCCCTCCCGCGCTTTCTCGATCAGTACATCACGTACCAATCGTCCCACAGGATCATCCTCAAAGATGTAATATTCCATATGAATATGAAGCCTCGCCTTTTGCAACTCTCTCAACAGAGCTTGTAGTTTAGAATATCCGCCAGTGTAAATATCGACCCGATTTCCCTCAAACGGAAAAGCCTGATTCGTATTCTGGAACAGCTGTATCAGCCGTGCATATTCCTTCGGCGTTTCACAGCAGTTCTGCGCCAAATACTCTGCCATCGGTTTTTTGAGCAAACGGTCATAACTTTTCTTACCGATAATCTTCTCACGCCTTTGGCTACGCCCAAAAAAGAAATAGAAAACCAACCCTACAACCGGAAGAAACATCAGGATCAGAATCCATGCCATTGTCTTCACCGGATTACGATTGTCGAGAATCACGATGACAATCGTACCGATAATAGCCCCGAAATAAATAATATCAAAGGCAACGGTAGCTATTACACTTGCTATGTAGTTCCAATCTATCATATTCGCCCTCCGCGGATTATACAAAGAACAAATGTATGGAAAATATCGGATACGAACAACAACTGTCCCGATTCAAAACGATAATCCCTCCGGACCGATACAAAATTAAAGAGATTTTGCATCTGTCCGGAGGGAAGTTGCCTGTGTTAACAAGATATCTTATTAAAAGCGGGGATGTCCGCCACCAAAGCCACCGCCGGGACCTCTACCGGGTCCACCAAAACCTCTTCTACCACTATTCATCATCTTTTCTCGAGCAGCTTTGCTGCCGAAGATATTCAGACGGTAGATAAAGTGTACCATACAGTAACTATTAATACCGTTATATTCGGATACCGAACGCATATCGGCTGACAATGAACGGCTGATGTTACTCTGTTGTCTCAAAATATCATAAACCTCAAAACTAACAGTAGCAGCACCTTTCAGCAATGACTGGGCAAGTTGTGCATTCCAGATAAGTTCGTCACGGTTCATGCTTGAGTCACGATAGCCGCGACGACTTTGATTGGCGATGTTTGTAGCCAAAGTCATTTTCCAAGGCATCGTAATATTGGTACTTGCTCCATAAGAATATGTATAAGGTTCCTGATTGTTCTCCGGACGAAGTTTATTGCGTTCGGCTGTGTAATTGATCGAACCGTTCAAAGAAAATTCAAACCAATCATTGCGATAGGAACCTGTTACTCTCTCACCTAATGTCAGGCCTGTACTTGTATTTCTATCATTGTTTTTCGTATCCTGATTATAAAGGAACGCCACATTATTCTGGTAGTTCACATTAGTGAAAGTATTAATCGTATACTTCTTATTCTTTAAAGCTGTATTGAAACCGAACATACCAAACGCATTCCAATTACCATTGATATTCTCCGGTCGTGTAATCAATCCACCGGTTTCTTCATTATAGCGAGTACTGTTACTGATGCTGTTCTGTGTAGCTGTAAAGCTAAAGTGAGTCATGATTCCACGCTGTTTCTCTGCATTATATGTATTATAGAACAAACGCATCGTATGTGCAAAAGAAGGCTTCAATCCGGGATTACCCATACGTATATTCAACGGATTGGAGTTATCGGTTATAGGCAATAAGTTCTCCATAGTAGGCTGATTGCTACGTCCCCGATAGGTGAAACGCAACTGACTAACTTTTGAGAAACGGAAACGCAAGTCCATATTCGGTGCGAAGTTGAATACAGTACGTGTTGTATCAATCATATAGTCTCCTTTTTTATAAGACAAGGTAGAATTCTGTGGTTGGAAAGACATACCCACATTCAACTGATACTTCGGACGAATGAAACGCAACCCCACTGAAGCGTCATGGTTATAATAACGATATTCAGCATTCTTGCTCAAGCTGTCCACTGCATGAGACTCATACCCGGAAGGGAGAGCTCCGCCGATAGCCCAGTCCGGATAATCGAGCAAATCGAACGTGGTCTTGTCACTCTTGCTATATTTATACTGAAACTGATAACTGAACTGCAAGAAAGTGGCCTTGGCAATGGGTTCGCTATAAGTCACTTGGGCCGTATAGTTATAGTTGCGTGTAGGAGTTGTAATATATTGATTACGATATAGGATAGAGTCACCTCCCAAATGATTCAGCAATTGGTAATAACGTGTTTCAGACTGTGTATACTGATCGTTATCATTATCACCATATCCAAAGACTCCACGGAAAGTCAGGTTACGTCCTCTATTATTCAATTTTCGGTTAACCTGTAAAGTGGCGTTTCCCGAAAGACTTTTGCCTTTAGACAACGAAGCACTATTGGTGGCATTCACACGAATGTCTTTCAACGGATCGTCAGACAAATTATCAAAATTCAGATAATCATTTGGATTTACGATCAGATTGAAAGGATCTTCATTGAAAGTGCCCGATTCAGAGCGAGAAGCATTATTTGTCCTCCCATAGGAGAAATTAGGGCGAAAGATAATATTTGTCAAAGTATCCGGTTTCCATTCCATACGGAAGTCAGCATTCAGGTTTGTTCCTTTATTCCGGTTCTTATTATTCGAATTAGAATATGAATTGCCATTCTGAAGGAAACGTTCGGAAGAATTGATACTTGAGATATCAGCATCCTGGAAGTTATATCGTACACTACCTCCCAGTTCTAGCTTGTTGGTCTGGGTCGCAAAGTTGGCACCCAACATTTTAGTAGCATTCAAGCCATTGTTACTACGCCAGCGCGGACCGCCACCCCCTCCGGAGAATCCCTGATCATTTACATTATTCGCCGAGCCTATAATAGAGAACTGGGTTTTATCGACAAAGCGGTTCAGCATCATTCGTCCGGTATAGCGATCTTTAGTACCGGCTCCCAAATCTGCATTACCAAACCATCCCTGATTCATCCCTTTTTTCACTGTCAAGTCGAGTACCGTTTCTTCTTCACCGTCATCAATCCCCGTCACACGTGCCAGATCCGACTTTTTATCATAAGTTTTCAGTTTATCGACCATGTCTACCGGAAGATTCTTCAAACCGGTTTTCACGTCTCCACCGAAAAACTCCTTACCATCAACCATAATTTTCTTCAGATCCTTACCATTGATTTTCACATTACCGTCATCATCAATTTCAGCGCCCGGAAGTTTCTTGACCAATTCTTCCAACATAGCCCCCTCAGGTGTACGGTAAGCACTGGAATTGTACATTAACGTATCTTCTACAACCGTCACTTGCGGAGCTTCTGCTACCACAACCGCTTCTTGCAGCATGACAGCATCAGTTGCCAGTTCAATATTCCCCATCTTTTTTGCAGGAACATTAGCTGTTAGCTGCACAGGAATAATTTTGGTGACATACCCGATGAAAGATACTTTAAGCAGATATTTTCCCGGTTTCTGCTTGGATAAAGAAAAGTAGCCTTGTGTCGAAGTGGTCATACCCGCTACCTGAGCACTGTCAGGGAGAGATAATAACTGCACAGCAGCGAGTTCGACCGGTTCCTTCGTACCGGCCTCTATTACACGGCCCGATACGGTTACAATTTTGTTTTGCGCATAAGTGGATAGGGTAGCTGTCAGCAGCAACACCGTCCAGATCAATAGTTTCTTCATTTGCCTGTAGGTTGAATAATAACAATCGTTTGTTTGACAACCTTCAAAGCAAAAGGTTTAATTTAAACACAATTATCTTTTAAAGATTTTATCGATTCGCGCTTTTTGCATACCAAATTCAAGGCAGAGTACATTGATAATAAGAAAAATAAGAAAAGAAGAGGTATCTACGGTCATGATATCTCCTGTTGCTACCCGATAAAGCATCCCGCCAAACAAAAAAAGTACAGTCAGAAAAATAGCATTACGAGTAGCTTTGTTCCGTATAATCTCTGTTTCACGACCTTCATTACGTGATAAAGCAAAAATAATCATCATTGCTCCCAATATCATCAGCAGTTTAATACACTCTTTATAAAATAATAAGTTACTGTCCGTTACCATTCCCTGCATCAATAACAGGAATGGAATAAACATAGAAATAACAAGAATCACATATCCTAAAGGACGGCAGAATACAGGTAATAATGCTTTCATCTTATCTAAATTTAATGTCACAAAGATAGCTTTTTCTCACAAACAGAACCCCATGTTTTACATTTTTAAGTGCTAAGTTTCACTATTTATCTCCGAACTCCTATCTTTGCAGTACATAAAAAAACATAGAACCATTATGAGTAAACAAGAAGTCATCCTTTGTGAAGATCTGGAAAGTAGTCTTAAACGTGCCATCGACAACTGCCCACACGACCGCCTGTTCATTCTCACTGACGATCATACTCACCGTCTCTGCCTTTCTCAACTGGCAGGCTTATCAATCCTGAAAGATGCTGTCGAAATCACCATCGGAGCCGAAGACGTACATAAAACACTCGAAACCTTGGCCTCTGTCTGGCAGGTATTAAGTGAAAAAGGCGCTACCCGTCACTCGCTCCTCATCAATCTCGGGGGCGGAATGGTCACTGATTTAGGTGGATTTGCAGCCGCAACCTTCAAACGCGGCATTGCCTATATCAATATTCCCACCACCCTGCTGGCAATGGTAGATGCTTCTGTTGGCGGGAAAACCGGCATTAATTTCAACGGATTGAAAAACGAGATAGGTGCCTTTGCACCGGCAGCCAGTGTATTAATCGAAACAGAGTTTCTCCGTACACTCGATGCACATAATTTCTTTTCGGGATACGCCGAGATGCTAAAACACGGACTGATCAGCAACACCTCTCACTGGGCTGAACTGCTTGCATTCGATACGGAGAAGATGGATTACGGATATCTGAAAAAATTGGTAGGCCACTCCGTACAAGTGAAAGAAGATATAGTGGAACAAGATCCATTCGAACACGGCATCCGCAAAGCATTAAACCTGGGACATACCGTAGGACACGCTTTCGAAAGTCTGGCGCTTGCTGAGAATCGTCCGGTTCTTCACGGATATGCCGTAGCTTGGGGCATTGTTTGTGAACTCTATCTATCACATCTCAAAGCCGGCTTCCCAAAGGAGAAAATGCGTCAGACCATCCAATTTATAAAAGATAATTATGGAGCTTTCCACTTCGACTGTAAGCAATACGACCGTTTATACGAATTCATGCAACATGATAAGAAAAACAGTGCAGGTGTCATAAATTTCACACTCCTAAAGGAAATCGGCGATATCAGTATCAACCGGACAGCAGATAAAGATACCATTTTCGAAATGTTCGACTTCTATCGGGAATGTATGGGAATGTAGAAAATAAGATAAATGAAACAAAGAGTTACCTCCAATCACATCGAACGATTGCAACCCAATGAAATATTCGTTTTCGGCAGCAATCTGTCCGGGCATCATGGCGGTGGCGCCGCCCTTTTGGCAATGAACAAATGGGGTGCCATCTGGGGACAAGGTGTAGGTTTGCAAGGACAAACTTACGGAATACCGACCATGCAGGGTGGAGTAGAAACAATCCGCCCTTATGTAGACGAATTTATTCAATTTGCAAATAAACATCCGGAAATGACTTTTCTGGTTACGGAAATAGGATGTGGCATAGCCGGATTTACTCCTCAAGAAATAGCTCCACTATTTGCTAAAGCCACAACTACAGAGAATATCCACCTCCCACAACGGTTCTGGGATTTATTAGGAAAAATCCCATAACACTTTATTTATCAAAATATTATATTGTTAATTATTTGTTTCTAAAAGATTAGTTTTAACGCTCTGTTAAAACTAATCTTTTAGAAACAGATCACTTGTTCTTTGTTGATAAAGAACAAGTGATTTGCAAAAAAGACGTTCAACCTAAAACTTTCAAATTAACAATGTTAATTAGATTTCTACTTCCCAGAGCGCTTCCTTAGCAAGAAAAAACAAATTAAAAGAAATAAACCATCCGAATATTTTGCTTATTCAAAATAAAATTCTACTTTTGCATCCGCAATTCGGGGTGTAGCTCAGCCCGGTTAGAGTACGCGTCTGGGGGGCGTGTGGTCGCTGGTTCGAATCCAGTCACCCCGACTAACCACAAAGCATTGATAATTGTAAGATTATCGATGCTTTTTTCTTTTAGAGCACTTCAGAACTATCATACGGTGCAGACGTAGATGCTCCCCCAAACAGGATATTTAACCGGGATTTATGTTTTATCAAACAGTACCGGATATCGGATATTAAAAAAAATGTTGAATATTCAATGCAGTTGCACGGATTCTTTCCGTTTGTTGCTCAGCATCTCAAGTTTTTTTCTATCTTTGCGTCAAATAAAGCAGCGCCCTGAAAATCAATGAAATATTTCTATTATGAATAATGCTGCACATAAAAAAGACAACACAAAGAACATCTTATTAATAAAAAACTCAAACAGAAAATGAAACGCATTGTTTTTTTAGATTATGTACGCGTATTTGCGTGCTTTCTCGTTATGATTGTACACTCCAGTGAAAACTTTTACGGTGCCGCCGGATCCACGGACATGGCCGGACCGCAATCTTATTTAGCCAGTGAAGCAGACCGCTTATGGGTAGCTGTATACGATGGCTTTTCACGCATGGCAGTACCATTATTCATGATTGTCTCCGCCTTTCTCCTTGCTCCGATGAAAGAAGAACAAACTACATGGCAATTTTATCGCCAGCGATTCCTTCGTATCATACCACCATTTTTTATATTCATGATACTATACAGCACCTTACCAATGTTGTGGGGACAGATAAACGGAGAGACATCATTAACGGATCTATCACGAATTTTCTTGAACTTCCCGACACTTGCAGGACATCTGTGGTTTATGTATCCTCTAATCAGTCTTTATCTATTCATACCTATAATATCTCCATGGCTGAGAAAAGCCTCGGCAAAAGAAGAACGCTTCTTCATAGGGTTGTTTCTGTTATCAACATGTATCCCATATCTCAACCGTTGGTGTGGTGAAGTATGGGGACAATGTTTCTGGAACGAATATCACATGCTATGGTACTTCTCAGGCTATCTGGGTTACCTCGTGCTGGCACATTATATACATACTCACCTTACGTGGAGTCGTTCAAAACGTTTCATCATAGGAACCATTTTAATGGTTATCGGAGCCGTATTAACCATCTATTCATTCTATAGCCAGGCTATACCCGGTGAGACTCTTTCCACTCCCGTAATAGAAATAGGATGGGCCTTCTGTACAATCAACTGTGTACTGCTCACAGCGGGTACATTCCTCATGTTTACGTGTATCAATAGCTCAAAAGCTCCACGAATCATAACAGAAATGTCAAAGCTCAGCTACGGTATGTATCTAATGCATATCTTCTGGCTAGGATTATGGGCAACAGTATTTAAGTATACCCTGGCACTGCCTACTGTTGCCGCTATACCATGCATTGCAGTCAGTACATTTATCTGTTGCTTCATAACTTCAAAACTCATTTCATTCATACCGGGCAGCAAATGGATCATAGGATGAACATTTGAGTATGGCTACTTCCATAAAATCGGATACGCCCCATATGCAATAGTCCCATGTAGACGATTTATATTCAGACATGTACAAATCTGAACCTGACAGAATTCTCTTTAAATAGATAAATAGCAATTGAGCCCCTGATCGGAATATACCGGCCAGGGGCTCAACTTTAAATATAAAAGAAAGGAGAGCTAAGCACGAATCTTAACTCCCTCTATCTTATTGAGTTACTTTCTTATTTCTTATAAACCTTCAGATTTGTAATCTTACTATCAAACTTTCCGGCTTTCTCTAGCGGGAAGACTAAAGTGCGAACATAATTCATAGAATCTTTCCCGGCATTATAGTAAAGTTTTTGAGTATTCATTTCCTCTACTACCTGTCCATTGATAAGTAGACGGGTCGACTTATTGTCACCACTGATACCGATGGTTGCTTTCTCACCTTTGTGGATACGGTGACTAAATGTATTCAAATAACCGTCACGGGCAAAACCCAACATGCCACGGATCGGATCGGAAAGATAAAATACGGCATCCGGCGAACGGAATAGTTCCGTACCCTTTGCTTCATTGGCTCCGTCAATATCAAATGTTACCAGATAATCGTAACCGATTTCACGGTGAGGAGTCTCGCTATTGGGAGCAACGGAAGCCTGTTCATACACCAATCCCGGTGTAGTACCGATACGGCCGAGTTGATTAACACCCGGAGCCTCACTGATGGCATTGCGTTGTTTATCAAAGTCAGCATACGGAACGGATACATCTTTTCCGGTCCACATCTTCACAGCCAAAGTCTGCAAAGCCGGATAAACGCGGTGATGAATATCTTTTGTCGAGATGCCATTGCCTACATGATCGTTCCATACGGCAAACATACCACCGAGGATAGACGGATCTTTCTCCGGGAAAACAGCCTTTCCAATCTGTACAGGAGTCCAATTTTCGTACAAATACTTCGTGTTCAGATAATCATAATAGTATCCGGCAGCCGGAACAATGTATACCAGCCCGTCAGGAATACTAATCAATTTATAGCCTTGCTCTATCATGTCTTTCGGGTTGGCATAGCCATTGTACCAAGCACTCATGATCACATTCTCCGATTTCACCGGTGTATCACCTTTGGCATGCGTCAGTGCTCCCCATACACAAGCCTGTTTGCCAAAGCTCTCTACATAGCGGATATAATGGTCGGTGAAAGCACGGAACTTCTCTACTACATCTTTTTTCTTATTTGAGTATTCGTCAGTACCGATATGCACTTTCTTTCCACGGAATACAGGTTCGTCCCCTTCCAGATACTCCTTAAATAGTCCATCCATAAACTTATACGTTTCAGGATTAAACAGATCGAGATGGTCCATGCCGTACTCTTTACTGCCGATCTCCGGTTTATAATGTGTAAAGGCAAGAGTATGCGCCGGAGCATCAATCTCGGGAATGATTTCTACGTAAAGGTTCTCAGCCAACTTTTGTAAATCGATAAATTCACGCTTGGTGTAATAGCCGTCTTCGGCAGCCAAGCCCGGATAAGTATCCGACTCCAAACGGAAGGCTGCATAAGTTTTCGACCAATCGTGCCCGAAGAACTGTTTAAAGCCATTATCATTCAAGTGAATCTGCAAAGTATTCATCTTGTAATAAGCCATAATCTTCACATAATCCTGAAGGAAAGAAAGAGGAATAAACTTTCGACCGCAATCTATCATAAAGCCACGCATAGCGTAGTCCGGAAAGTCACGTAAAGTACCTTTCGGGAACTGATGATTTTCGCTCTGTTCCGCAATCTGAAGCAGCGTACGGGTTCCCCAATATACCCCTATGCTTTCGGGAGCAGTCAGCAAGATACGATCGGTAACTTTCACCGTATAGCCTTCTTTGCCCAACTTCTTATCTGCACGAATGGCAAGAATAACATCACCGGCTCCGCCTTTGCCTTGTACTACCTCCGGTTTGTGACCGAACATCGTTTCACAGTCATCGGCCAGCATACGGGCAATGCGCAATAGTTCCGGCTGATTGGCAGGACAGACTATTTTTGTTGTTTCAGTCGGTACAAATGCCCCTTCGGCACCTTTCCACTCTTTCAGTTCGGGAATCACAAAAGGTTTGGGATTAATAACTGCACTAACGCCGGGGCAAACCAGGCATAGTGCCACAAGAATCATAAAGAATCGGTTAACAAATTTCATATCGTGTCGTTATAAAAGGGTTAATTCAACCGGACATCCGATTGTGGTACCAAAAGTAGTGTAAATCTACCGATTCTCCAACATTCTGTCTAAAATAAAAGAATGTTGGCACCCCGACAGACAAAAAGATCTATCTGCCGAAGTGCCAACGTGGGATCATTGTTTCCGCTGAAACGGTGACCTCATCACAAACAAAACAAACATCAAGCTGATGGGAATCATCAACTTGCTACAGAAGTCCTTCTCAGGGAACCTCACGGTCACTCATCCGTAGATTTTAAATATGATTGTCGGATAAATTGGGGATAGTAAACCAGAAAGTCGATCCTTCTCCAACTTCCGATTCCACTCCAATCGTTCCGTGCATACGCTCAATAATAATTTTACAAAGGGACAATCCCAATCCAAGCCCTTGGGTAAAGCTATCAAGTTTCACAAATCGTTCAAATATCACTTCCTTTTTATCGTTAGGAATACCACATCCGGTATCCGTCACATAAAACCTAATTTGACCATTCTCTTTCTCTTGATACCCCCAACGAACGGTCCCCTTTGTTGTAAATTTAATAGCATTATCCAATAAGTGCTCCAATATCTGTATCAGCCTGTCCCGATCTGTATAGATGTGAGCATTCGACTGCTCCCGATCCCAAGCCAAAACCAGGTTGTTCGTTTCTGCTTTGGGAACATACGTCAATTCCATCTCTTTCATCAATGAATCGAGGACTACATCCGAACCGACTATGTCCATAACGCCCGACTCAATATTGGAGAGATCGATAACATCGTTCATCAATCGCAAAAGATGCTCCGTATTACTCTGTATCAATCCGATATACTCCTGCTGCTCTTTTTCGTCATCTATGATAGAGAGCAAAGATGCAAAACCTACAATCGCATTCAACGGTGTACGTATCTCATGGTTCATATTAGCAATCAATGCCGATTTCAACCGATTGGCTTCTTCTGCTTTCTCTTTAGCTGCGGTCAGTTCTTCTTCCATAACCTTTCGCCTGGTAATGGACATCAGCGATCCCTCTACAGTCAACAGTCTGCCATTTTCATCAACTTTCCCGGGAATGGCATGCATTTCCAACCACTCCAATACGAATCCCTCTCTCTTTTTAGCCCAGAAACGAAGTTCGACCACCACTTTCTTCATTTTGCCTTTCAGTATCCCCCGACAAGCTTCAATCACCCGAAGGCGGTCTTCCTTATAGATGCCTTGATAAACACGCGCTATAGAAACCGGAAACGAATCATTATGAAAAATCTCCCATCCTGCAGGATCGTCCGACGGACGGGCATCAAACCATACCATATGCTCTGCCAATTCCCACTTCCATGGAAAAACTTCCGCGACCCCAAGCGTCATTAACAACTTGCGGTTCACTTCATTCAGCATCTGCTGAGTCCGCAACAGTTCGGTTTGTTTTTCTTGTTTCATTTAAGCCACTATTTATCGATGCATACGATATTCTGTAAGTGTCATTCCTGTGTGCTTTCTAAAAAAACGCCCCAGCGACGACTGGTTCGCAAAGTTCGTTTTAATAGATATCTCCTGTATATTCATGGTAGAGTTCTTCAACATGGCTTTGATCTCCAATATGGCATACTCTACAATCCAATCTTTTGCTGTCTTTCCGCTCGCCTCTTTTATCACCATTGACAGATACTTGGAAGTGATGCATAACTTATCGGCATAGAAAGCGACATCCTTGTGTTCCCGGTAATGCTGCATAATTAAACAGAAAAAATCATGCGCCAGCTTACTCTTACCCATATCCGATCCCCCTTTCATCAAATGAGACTTGCTGTAATATTCGTTATAGATATCCAGATAAAAGATTCTCAGTAACAACAATACAGACTCCCTCCTGAAAAAATGGGTAGGGTCTTTTGCCCGCTGTGAGAGTGATCCATAAAAAAGTTTGAACCGCTCAATCTCTTCTCCTGTCAATTCATACCAATAATGGCTTCTCATGTAAACAAAGAAAAGAGGAGAAAAACGACTGAACCCACTCAACGTATCATCAAAAAGTGCACGCGACAGCACAACTATATTACAAAGAAAATCATGACTTAGTTCGGTTATCGAAACCAACTGACCCGGCAGAATAACCGCCAGTTCATTCTTAGCAAGAATATGAATATTATCAAAGATACAGATCTTGGCAGTACCTCTCAAACACAAAATGATCATCCCAACTTCGGTGTAGGACGGAACAGACGTCACACGAATGTGCTTCATGTTCTCACAAACCATAAGTTCATCCCCCAATAAAGTCGTAGTATAACCATCCGTTATCAATTTCTCACTATCCCTGTTTGGCATCAGAATCCTTTCTTTGTTGATACAAAAGTAAAATAACTACATTAACCCCGTAACTACACAAGTCTTTTGGTATCATATTACAGAAATATGGAGCTACTTCTTGACATTTTTTTATAAACAAAATGTCCTTAGGACCTTAAACAACCTATTTTTTAGCTGTTTGTTCGCTTCGTTAATGTATATTGGATTCCGTTCATATCTTTAATATTTTAGGAAGAGGATAGAGGCAAAAAAGAATAGATTTCCTATTTTTGCAACCGAATATAACTATAGAAATAAAGACCATGCGTTATCTACTCTCAGCGCCTTCGCAGATAAAGGCCACTATCCAGCTTCCGGCATCCAAAAGTATCAGCAATCGTGCCCTTATCATCCATGCTCTGTCAAAAGGAGACGATGTGCTTTCGAACTTGTCCGACTGCGATGATACGCAGGTGATGATAAAAGCTCTGACCGAAGGTAATGAAGTGATTGATATTCTTGCGGCCGGAACGGCCATGCGCTTTCTGACGGCTTATCTGAGCAGTACTCCGGGTATCCATACCATCACCGGAACGGAACGGATGCAGCAACGCCCCATACAGATATTAGTGAACGCCTTGCGCGAACTGGGAGCCCATATAGAATATGTTCGGAATGAGGGTTTCCCCCCCTTACGGATTGAGGGTACAGAGCTCACGGGCAGCGAAATCACCCTAAAGGGCAATGTGAGTTCACAATACATATCAGCCCTGTTGATGATCGGTCCGGTACTGAAAAACGGTCTGCAACTCCGGTTGACCGGAGAAATCGTTTCACGACCTTACATCAACCTGACTTTGCAATTGATGAAAGATTTCGGCGCCTCGGCTTCGTGGACATCCGACCAGAGTATCCAGGTTGATCCACAACCTTACCACTGCCTTCCGTTTACCGTCGAAAGCGACTGGAGTGCAGCTTCTTACTGGTATCAGATAGCTGCCCTATCTCCCCAAACAGATATAGAACTGACCGGACTGTTCCGCCACAGTTATCAGGGTGACAGCCGCGGAGCAGAAGTATTTGCCCGCCTGGGAGTGGCAACCGAATATACGGAAACAGGTATACGACTGAAGAAGAATGGCACATGTGTCGAACGGCTGGATGAAGATTTTGTCGATATTCCCGACCTGGCACAGACCTTTGTTGTGACTTGTGCACTGCTCAATGTGCCTTTCCGCTTCACCGGGCTGCAAAGCCTCAAAATAAAAGAGACAGACCGGATCGAAGCCCTTAAAACAGAGATGAAAAAGCTCGGGTATATATTGCATGACAAAAACGACAGTATCCTTTCCTGGGACGGTGAACGCGTGGAACAACAGACATGTCCCGTTATCAAGACTTACGAGGATCATCGCATGGCTATGGCTTTTGCTCCGGCAGCAATTCATTATCCGACAATACAAATAGACGAACCTCAAGTAGTCTCCAAATCATACCCCGGATATTGGGACGATTTGCGCAAAGCCGGTTTCGGCATCAAGGTCGGAGAAGAATAAGATAGACAAGACCTTTGCGAGACACACTTCGAAAGATATTGCGCCCTGCTCTCTCAAAGTTCCGACTTTGAGGAGCAGGGCGCAAAACTTCAAACAGATTCAACATCCGGAACAACCATAGGTCTCCTTGTCCGGATAACAATCCTTATCTCAATGGTTCCATTCGGAAAGAATAACTATAAACCGTATCCTTCCGGATTTCATAATGGGGACGCGGTCCCGGTCCGCAACTGGCATTGCCCAATCCACGCTGAATGCAATCTAAATTGAGAACAACCTCCGCACGGCGGATATCAGACAAATCATGTCCATATTTTACCTGCCATAAATCTTTATCCGTGTAATGTTGGGCACTGAAATCCAACGTATCCGTTGCGGTGATCCTGAGTCCTTTCCCTTGTCCGTCTGTCAACGCCAGCCAGTGTGTATCTGTGCGTCCGCCCATTGTTTGCGCCCGCGCATAATGCTCGGCCATATCCGTAACAGTCGTTTTGTAGCGTCCCATGTAGGCTGCGTTCTTCCGGTCACGATAGTTCTCCATCGGACCGCGGCCATACCATTCGACTTGTTCCAGTGAAGGATTGAGGAACATTTGCAAGCCCAGACGAGGTAGATCGAAATTACTTTCTGTCGTAAAGTCGGCTGCCACATCGACCCTGCCGTTACTGTAAACCCGGTATCTGACTGTATACGGTATATTGACTTGCCCAACTTTGACCTCTATCTGAGACTGAACAGACGCCGACTTTCCGTCTTCCGCCAGTTTCCAGTCAAAACCACGCAATGCAACCACAGGCTGAATCCATTCGCGAGGATCATTACTGATGGAACGATACCAGTTCAACGCCGGTCCTTGCTGACCGTGTATCATGTTTTGTCCGTCATATCGGAGACCGATCATCATGCCTGTCTTTGAATCAAATGAGATCTCGGTACCCGGAGCACGGAAACGGATGTACTGACGTTCTTCTACCACCTGCAGGGAAGCAGAGAGTTCCGGAACCTCCGTTTTCTGTTTTCTCTCTCTTAGTAAGAACTGCTCCGTTGCCACTACATGTCCGGCTTTAGCCCAGACGCAGTCATGCTTCAACTTCACTTCCAGGTTGATGTGGTAATCGGCATCTTCCGTCAAGTGACGGAGATAAGGGATATGGATCGTACGGTGTTCACCCGGCTTACCGTCAGGCAGTCCGAACTCCTCTTCCGCAACAGGCACCCCGTCTTTGAGGATGACATAACGCAGGTTGAAATGACGCATATTCAGGAATGAATAATGATTGCGTAATCCCACATTGTTCTCTCCCACTTCTTCAAAAGTCATATATTGGTATACCTTTTTCACTTCCCATAACTTAGGAGTAACCCTACGGTCGGGTGTCACCAGTCCGTTACAACAAAAATCATTGTCGTTGGGACGATCACCGAAGCTGCCCCCGAAATAATAACGGTCCGGCGCTTCTCCGGGTTTATTGATGCCTTGATCCACCCAGTCCCAGATACAACCTCCGATCATGCGTTTAGACTGATTGGCAATATAGTCCCAATATTCTTCCAGGTTACCGACAGCATTTCCCATGGCATGTGCATACTCACATAGAAAGAAAGGTTTATTGCGCGGCTCGTTGTCCTGAGCTATCATACTTTCGATGGATGGATACATCCGTGAGTCCATATCGGCAACATCATTCATTCCTTCATAATGGATGAACCGTGCGTCAATCTCTCTGGCAGCCTGATAAGCGGCCTCGAAATTGGGTCCTCCGCCCGATTCATTCCCCATCGACCAGAAGATTACGGAAGGATGGTTCTTGTCCCGTTCCACCATACGTACCACCCGGTCGACAAAGGCTGCTTTCCAACTTTCCCGCTTGGTCAGCATCATGTTGCCATGACATTCCAGATCCGCTTCGTCCATTACGTAAAGTCCATAGTAGTCAAACAGAGCATACATCTTCGGATCATTCGGATAATGACTGGTACGAATGGTGTTCAGGTTGAAACGCTTAAAGAGAAGAATATCCTCTATCATGCTTTCTACAGGTACCGCTTTACCGAAACGGGGATGAATATCGTGACGATTGGCACCCTTGAACAACACCAATGCATCATTGATATACACTTTATTGTCACGTATTTCAATTTTGCGGAAACCATATTGCTGGGTAGTTGCCTCGAGCACCTTGCCGGAAGCATCCAGCAATTCCAGATTCACAGTATACAGATAAGGTGTTTCGGCGCTCCAGAGTTGGGGATCACGAATACTTGCTTTTGCAGGCAGACAGATCTCTTTTCCGGCAGCCAGGTTACCGGCCGCAGTTGTAAACGTACGCAAAGTTTTGCCACCGGCATCCAGCAGAGCTATGCGCACGGAGGCATTCACAGCAGACTTGCCATAGTTCTTCACGTCTGCTTTGACACATAAGTCGGCCTTGTCGAAACGGTCACTGATGACAGAAGTAAGATGCACGTCGCGCAGGCGAAGTTTCGGAGTCGCCACCAGATAGACATCCCGGTGGATACCGCTCAGGCGGAACATATCCTGGTCTTCCAGATAGCTGCCGTCACTCCAGCGATACACTTCGACTGCCAATATGTTTTTACCCGGCTTCACATACTGTGTGATGTTGAACTCGGCATCGTTGTTGGCACCCTGGCTATACCCGACTTTCTTACCATTGATCCACAGATACATAGCGCTGTACACTCCGTCGAAGTGGATAAACACTTCTTTATTCTTCCAGTCGGCCGGCAGAGAGAATTCCCTCCGATAGGAACCCACCGCATTAGGCTCTTTCTCTACCGTATATCCTCTCTGTCCCTGTATAAAGGGCGGATTGTTGCGTATCGGATAGGTGATATTGGTATAGATGGGGGTTCCGTATCCCAGCATCTCCCAATTGGAAGGAACCGGAATCTCTTTCCAGGCAGACACGTCATAGCCCGGTTTATAGAAATCCACCGGACGTTCGGAAGGTTGCTTCACCCAATGAAACTTCCAGTCACCATTCAGCAACAGATAACGGGAAGACTGATTGCGTATCCAAGGACGGGTGTACGAAGGATCGCCCTTCATCTCTTCCGTATCGGCAAAGGGGACAAACGTAGAACGCCCCTCTTCTTTGTTAACGGCAAATATCCGTTCATTCTCCCAGTCATTATCACTCCGGGTTTTAAAAGCCTCAGCCACCACTTTCAGATTCGATTTCACGATTTTCCATTGCTGGCTTATTTTCTGCGCATCCGGTTTGAGCTGGTAAACCGGCTCGGCCACAAGACCGGCATCCGGGAAACCCAGGTTATAACCACTCGCTACACTGGTGAACAAATAATTCCCATTGGGTAAAGCCGTGATACGCCATTGCTGATTGGGATTTTCTTTATTGGGGTCCCATTGGATGACCGGACACTCCTTGCTTCCATTGCCGCTATTGTCGATTCCCAGTTCGGTGAGCGGACTGACAATGGAGTAGCAGCCGTCACCGCAAGGTATCAGATTCCAGACCTGCGACTCTTTATGGGGTTCCTTTTTAGAAATAAATATCTTACTACCTAAATCCAGACTCTCCTGATTGTCCAGGACAAGTCCGTTCTGGGTATGGATCTCGTAGCTTTGCTTCGGATCGAACTCCTGGGCACGAACCATTCCTACTGCCGACCACAGAGCAACACTTACCAGAAACAGATGTTTAAAATTTAGCATACTATTGATATTAAGAAAAGGCAGGGAAGAAAACCAAGGGCTGTATCCGCCAACAAAACGTATGTCTGCCTGTGTGATACAGCCCAAACCTATATTCAACCCAACTACCTATTGTTTTTACTGAAATAAAGCCGATTGTTTGTACACTCCGAATGTATGGATAGCAGGACAGGCAAATCCGTCGAGGATACGAAGACGTACCTGTTTGGCTTTTACCGGTTCGAAACGTACGATCCATTTATACCCCACCGTCTGCTTATCGGTTGCTTCCGGTATCGGGGTCCAGTTACGGCCATCATTAGAGTACTCCACACTCCACTTCGTCGTGCGGTGTCCCAATTCGATCACTTCCTGAATCATCAGGCAGTCGAACTCTGTCTGCCGGGGAAGAGTGAAAACGATGTCCGAGGTTTTGGCTCCGTCTCGGCCGGCAAAATAAGTTTCCTTATTGTTGTCCGTCAGGAACTCCGGACGGAATTTACCTCCGCGTCCGTTCGTTGCTTTCACCTTGGCCTTAGCCAACAGATTGTTTCCGAAAGTTTCATCCAATCCCTGCTTCAGCAAGGCAGCATGAAGTGAATCGGTAGGATGAATCAGTCCGCGACGATCAGGTGGGAAGTTGAGCAGCAACACGCTGTTGTGACCGACAGAAGTGCAATAAATATCCCAAAGTTCCTTTACGCTTTTCACGCGGCTGTCTTCCTCAGCATGATAAAACCAACTGGGACGGATCGATACATCGGTTTCGGCAGGGATATATGCATCACCGCCTTTTACTCCTTCGTTCAGCCCTTCATAGTTCTTCCATTCATCTCTGACGCATACAGAGTCGGTAGTCGACCAACAAGGATCACCGGCTTTGCCGGACTCATTTCCCATCCAACGCACATCGGCAAAAGGATACGAGTTCTTGGTCCCGAAAATGACACAGTCCGGTTGCTTCTCTCGCACAATCTTATACCAATGAGTATAGACGGGAGTAGTCAGTTCGTCTGCTCCGGCACCGTCCCACCAAGTTTCCCAGACTTTTCCATAGTCACCCATCAATTCTTCCAACTGGTGACCATAATACTGCTTGTACTTCTCCGTAGTATAAAGGGGAGAAAGATGCTCGTGCCGGTCGTGCGGACCCAGATAGATGCCCGCCTTAATGCCATACTCCTCGCAAGCATCCACAAACTCGCGCACAACGTCTCCCTTTCCATTCTTCCAGGCAGAGTTCTTCACTCCATAATCCGTATATTTACTGGGCCAAAGGCAAAACCCATCGGCATGTTTGGCTGTAATGATGGCACTGGGGATACCGGCCGACTGAAGGGTACGCATCCACTGTCCGCAATCGAGGGCCGTAGGATTGAATATAGCTGCCGGAGCACGTCCGTCCCCTTCGTTTACATACTCCTCAAAGGTATTGATCCCGAAGTGAAAGAAAGCGATCATCTCCCGGTTATACCACTCTACCTGTCTCGCACTGGGAGTCAGCCCGTAGGGTTCGGGGGCCTTTTGCCCCCATACAGGTACCGCTACAGCAGCGATTCCCGCCGCTAAAAAGAAATTTCTTAGATTCATGTGTTCGTCTATTTTACAGTTTTGTATATCAGAATAAATTAAGTTCGCTTATCGTCACATGCGGTCCGCCGTTCACGGCCGTGATGGTTACCTTCAGGTAGCGTCCATCTACAGCAGCGGGCAGGAAGGATCGGAACTCACCCTGTGCCGGAATATCCGTAAACTTAGCGGCTACCGTCCAGGTGGCATTATCATCGCTCACTTCCACAGTCACCTCTTTCGGCCCGTCATACCCCTCTTCACGTGCCTGGCAAGCGAATCCCTGGATATGGGTTGTTTTCTTCAGGTCAATAACAATCCAGTGAGGTGGTTGCGGATGCTGAGTACTCCAGTCGGTACCCCAGAAAGTATTCAGATCGCCATCCAGACAAGCTTCTTTCAGTCCGCTGTGTCCCCAATCGCCCTCTTTCGGCTCTTCGGACGAAGCACTCAATGCTTCCCATCCGGTGCGGTCGAGCAACTCCATGTTGCTGGCATCCATCGAACCTCTGAAGATGAAGTAGATGGTCTGACAGCAATGATCGGCTACCGCTCCCTCCACCGAAGTAATGCTTACGGGCAGCAGATACTCCTTGAACGCCTCGATGTTACCTTTTGCATGAACCGTAATTACGGCTTCCTCAGACTTCGGTGTCCCGGCTTTTACCAATACCTCTTCAGTCAGGTCGTAAGCGGCTTCCGGCAGCAGTTCATATTCGGTTCCGTTCTTCGCGTTATACTCGCCTACCTTGCCCGGATCGGCTTGCAGATGTACCACAGCATCATTAGGCAGTCCGTATTCCGTCAGTTGCGGATAGGTTTCGGGAGTAACGGCCACATTAAAAGTCTGCACATACGGCTCGTCTTCAATGTAGAAATTGGCTTTCACGGCAGTTCCCGCATCGGGTATGTAGATGGTCAGGTCGCTGTCATTGTCACTGCATCCCACTGTGCAGCAGAATCCGGCAGCCAGAATGGCTGCCTTCAGTATGTTCTGTTTCATGATTCTTCTCATTTTAAATGTTTATTCCCATCCGGGATTATTGGGTAACAAGTTCGGATTCATCGTTGTCTCGTCGATAGGCAACGGATGCAGATAGAGTTTATCGTCCCATTTGCGGGTTGTCCTGTCCGGATAAACAATCAGCAGATTGTCTTGCGTCAATTCACGGGAGAAGGAGTCGTACTGCTCTTTCAGCTTATCCGATACTTTCATTCCAAGCATACTCTTCGGTGCTTCCAGCAACTTGCCGGCTTTCCAGCGTACAATGTCATCCCAACGGAAGCCTTCGCCTACCAACTCGACTGCACGCTCGCGGCGGATTTCGTAAAGTAGCGGAGAGAGTTCATAACCATAATCCGGCCAGTTCGGATCGGTGAAACCGACATTTACTTTCAGATGCGGCATTTCTACACGGTCTCTCAGTTCATTGACAGTCTGGTCCAATACCTCCTGGGTACATTCACCCAGTTCGGCTTTCGCCTCGGCATAGTTCAACAGCACCTCAGCATAACGGAAGATAAACACATCCAGTGTAGACTGCCCGATGTTCCACTGTTCGGGATCGGTAGAGTGATACTTCATCACGTAATATCCGGTAGTACAATATTTGGTATCTATTATGGGAAGGGCATTGAACTGCTTCGTACCGTCGCTCAGCACCTTAAAAGGAAGTTCCGGATTATCGATCGTCTGGCGCAGGCGCGGATCACGCTGCATCAACTCATCCATCGGCATGTCGGCCTCCTCGTATCCCGGACTGACTGCGGTAGGCAGACCATCGGCACATAGGTATTGTTCGAACATGGCACGGCTCAGACCTGTATACGACTCTTCCATCTGGCGGGTATTGTTGTGCATCAATAGCTTGGTGATATAAACCCTGGGCATAATACACTCGCTATTGGAGGCTAAATCTTCCTGTACAAACAGGTTGTAATAATCCTGTAAAGGCTTATCGGTCTTATAGATGGAGTAACCTCCCTCTTCGATCACCTGTGCGGCTGCATCAGCTGCTTCACGATACAACTCTTCGTAGTCGCCCAGTCCGTGATACTTACGGAAAGACGCTTCGTAGAGGCAAGCTCTCGACTTGAAAGCCAGCGCAGCATACTTATGCATATTGCCGGTTTTGGTTTCATTAGGCTTCGGAAGGTGTTCGATGGCAAAATCGAGATCTTCCAGGATGTGTGTGAACACGACTTTTCTGGAATCACGTCCCTTGTACAGTTCTTCGGAGTCCATCTGCAACTCGGTTTCATACCAGGGCACATCGCCAAAGCGTTTCACTTTGTACACATACTCCCAGGCACGGAAGAAGCGGACCACGGCTACCGAACGGTTAATCTGGCTTTCATCCCCTTTCACCTGTTTGTAACGAGCCATAAAATAGTTGCAGGAACGGATGTTTCCCCAGTCTCCATTTCCCCATCCGCCACCGGAAGTAGGAATCGTTTCAAGATTGAAGATCCAGGTCTTCGGTTTCTCGTTCACGTAACAGTCCGATTCATCATCGGCACCGGGTCCCTGCGCCCCCGGTAAAATACCGTAAAAGCCGTTGGCATAAAGTTCAAGGTCTTGTACACTTGTCCAGAATTTCGGATCCGAGAGAGAATCTTCGGGATACAAGTCCAGTAAATCGGAGCAGGAAGAGAACATGGAAGTACATGCCACTGCCGCTATCAGTAATATCTTATTCTTTTTCATAATCGTTATCGTATTAGAGGGTAATGTTTAATCCGAATGAAACAGACTTAGTCAGCGGATAAGTGCTGAGACTTACTGTTTCGGGGTCGTATATGTCAAACAGGTGATCGAACGTCAGCAGGTTTTGTCCGCTTACGTAGAAACGCACATGATCTATCTTCCACTTGGCCAGGAGCGCTTTCGGCAAAGAATATCCCAATGTGATAGACTTCAGGCGCAGATAAGCGGCATTCTGGAGATAACGGGTCTGCGTTTCGCGGTTACCGGTCACGTTGTCGTAGGTAGACCGGGGGAAGTAAGCATTGCGGTTATCTTCGGTCCATGAGTCGAGTGCATGTTTGAAAGGTACATGCCATTCGTTGCCGAAGCCCCAGAACTGGTTGCCTCCCAACACTACATCCTTCTTGCCGATGCCCTGGAAGAATACATCAAAGTCAAAGTCGCGCCACTGCAATCCGCCTTTAATACCATAACTGTAACGCGGTTCGCTGTTACCGATAATCTTTTGGTCACCCGGATCGTCAAGCGTATTCTTTCCCTTGTTTATCTTGCCGTCACCGTTCAGGTCTTTGTACTTCACATCACCCGGATACCAGCCACCGCCATAGATCTCCGACTGATCGGCATGGGCACTTACCTCTTCTGCCGACTGGAAAAGTCCTTCGGTTACCAATCCCCAGATCTCACCCCACTTTTTGCCTACATAATGGGTAGAGAGCAAATTCTGCGGATTATTGAACTTCGTGATTTCTGCCTGATAGTCGGACAATACGAAACTTACGTCATACGAGAAGTCTTTGTTCACCCGGTCTCTCCATCCCATTGAAAGTTCCCAACCGGTTGTTTTCAGGTCGGCAGTATTGGCTTGCGGAGCTCCTGTTCCCAGTACGGCAGGAAGCGGTGTACCATTGGTCACCATATCGAGTGTCTTCCGCATGTACCAGTCGAAGGTTCCATACAAGCGGCTGTTCAGCAATGCCCAGTCGAGACCCAAGTCAATCTGGCGTACAGTCTCCCAAGTCAGGTAAGGACTGACGATACCGCCGGGACTCACGCTGGCTATTTTCTTTCCGTCCACCAGGTATCCCATCTCGCCATTGGTGCCCATGGTAGCGATATAAGGATAGTCGCCGCCAACCGACTGATTGCCCAACGAACCATAAGAGGCCCTGATCTTGAGTTCATCTACAATCTTCTTGGCAGGTTCGAAGAAAGCCTCGCTCGAGATTCTCCAGGCAGCCGATACGGAGGGGAAGAATACGAAACGCTTGTCCTTGGGGAACTTGGAAGAACCGTCATAACGTCCGTTCAACTCCAGAAGATAGCGTTCATCGTAGTTATAATTGATACGGGCAAAATATCCCATAGTGGCCCAGGAGTGCTGGCCGCTCCCGTTGTACTTCTCTCCATAAGCCTGTCCCAGACCGGCAAGGTCATTACTGATCAGGTTCTCGCGTTCGGCATTGAACCAGCGGTAGCTCTTGGTTTCGTAATTATATCCCAGCAACAGTTTAATGTTGTGTTTACCCAAAGACTTGGAGTAGTCGGTATAGGCATTGAACGTCTGGTAATAGTTGTCGTCGGTGGTAAACTTCACGCGGCTCGGAGTGGTATGCGGGAATACGGTTACAATGTCCGGATTGGCCGTATGCTCCAATATCTCTTTACCGTGCTGCTTCTTCGAGAGGATATACATATTATAGGTATAGTCCACATTGATGGTCCAGTCCTTCAGTGGAGTGATTTTTAAACCGCCGGTCAACCAAAGGTCGTTCTCCTTATTCTTGCGCTCGCCGGAAATGGACTGGGTAGCCACCATATTCGTCCAACTGCCCTGGCCGGAAAAGTTTCCGTCCGGATGGTATACCGGCATCATCGGGCGAAGGTCGGCACCGTAGAATGCACTGTTGATCTGTGCTGTCTCGTCACTGTTGTTACTTCCGTAAGGAGCATCCCGGTAAGTGTTGTTGTAGACGGTCTTCAACCGCACCTGCAACCAATTGGTGACGTCCGAAGTCAGGTTCAGGTTGACATTGAAACGGCGGTACTTATCGTCATAATGTTTCAGTGTTCCCCCTTGGTCGAGGAAACCTATCGAACCGTAATAGGCGGTCTTGCCCGAACCTCCGTTGAGAGACAGGGTGTACTGCTGCATCAGGGTGTTATCTTTGATGGTTTCATCTATCCAGTCGGTGTTGCCGCAATACAGATACTTGTTGGGATTGGACGGATCGATGAATACCGGCAGATTGTGTTTCGGGTCGGTATAATAGGCATAGATATGATCCATATAGTTCTTATCGTAGTAATCGCCTCCACCCGAGTTGCGGTTGGTCAGATTATGGAAATTGGCAAATGTCCACGAATCCATATACTCCGGTTTGCGTGTAGGCGAATTGATAGACCAGTTGGACGAGAACGAGATCTTGGCTTTCTCGTCTTTACCTTTCTTGGTGGTAATCAGCACGACACCATAGGCTGCCTGTGTTCCGTAAATAGAAGCCGAAGCCGCATCCTTCAATACCGATACGCTTTCCACATCGGCCGGATTGATCATGTTGGGATCCATCTGCACACCATCGACCAGTACCAAGGGTCCGGAAGAGTTTATAGATGTAGTACCACGAACGTTGAACCCGTATCCTTTGCCCGGTGCACCGTTGTCGGCGGAAATGTTCAGGTTACCGATCATACCCTGTAGTCCCTGGCTAAGATTGGTGATCGGGCGACTCTCCAATGTCTCTGCCGAAACACTGGCTACGGCTCCGGTGAGGTTGGCTTTCTTTTGTGTACCATAACCCACCACCACGACTTCGTCCAAGGTTTTGCTGTCCTCTTTCAGGGTGATCTGCAGACGGGTCTTTGCGGAAACGGTCACGACTTGTGTTTCCATTCCAATAAAGGAGATCTCAAGTTGCTCTCCCTGTTCCGCTTCAACCGAGAAGTTACCATCCATATCGGTGATTGCTCCACGTCCGGGAGCACCCTTTACCAATACAGAAGCCCCGGGAAGCGGAGAACCCGTGACGTCAAGAACACAACCGGTTATTTTCTGTTTCTGCTGTTCTACCTGCACCACTCCGGCAGATGCTGCATTGTAGCTGTGAGAAGCAAGGCAAGGTTGAAGTCCCATACCCGAAAGAAGGACAAACATCCCTGAAATCCTTACGGCTCTTTCTACTAATTTTCGTTCTCTCATAATAATAATGAATTAAAATTAACATTAGGAATCAAGCAAGGCGTTGCTGACTCTTTTTAACTAAAGACGAAAGCAAAGGTATCTCCATGGTCTTAAGAGAGGGATTAAATAAGGGTTAACGAAGCGATTAACCTCTCATATTTCTTGTTAACCCGGCCCTACAGCAGTCCAGACATTGACTTCCACTCATTAAAAAATACACAAAGATAGCACAAAGAAGAACCAAGGTTTCAGAAAGACAGCAAAAAGCCTTTTCCGTTGACGAGGTCTTCTTCCAAAAGAGCTCAACCGGAAGAGAAATACGGCAAGAACCGGGTTGTTGAACACGAAAAACCGGAGTAACCGACCTTCAAAGCCTCGATCGGAGATGAAAAGTACCTTACTTTTCGGAAAAAGAAGGAAGCATTTGGTCAGAAAGAAGTAAGCATTTTCGGAAAATGCTTACTTCTTTTCTAAATATCTCTATATGTTTTGGCAGTTATCATATATTGTTCCGGAACAAAAGCCCTGAGAAGCCCGTTCTACTTCCGGTTGGTCTGTTGAAGAAGTCCTGTTTGATGTATCAAAAGGACAGGCATTCTTCTCTAAAGCGAACACAAGGTATGCGAAGAGGCTCGTCACCGTCTTTAATTAGCAAGAACAGGTATCTATACCATCAGAAAGATAAACCGATAAACGAAATGGCGGCGTTTTTCCGGTCATGCCCCGCCCGACGGCCGAAAAAGCCAAAAGCAGAGAGGTTGCTTTATCATTTTGACAAACTGACAATCGGGAGGGAATCTCAGACCTTGATGTCAGCGAAAGCTATGCCGTACTCCTCGTTCATCACCCGTCTATAATCTTTCGTAAACGCGGCATAACGCCTGATGGCTTCCTCCTGGTTGTTCTGCTTCCGAAGGGCACAAACGGTATAAGCAAGTGCCAGTTCCGACAAAGGATCGGCTATAAAGAGAATGTTACAAAGACGGATGACGATACTGAACCGGGCATCCCGGTAAGCCAGTTCCAACTGGCCGGGCAGAAGAGAATGGATCAGCGTTTCCACTTTCTGTTTGTAGTAATCGAAAAGGTCGGACTCGGCGGCGGGTATGAACTTACCCCGCAAAAGTATTTCCAACCATTCCGCACGTATGGCACCGGGAGTCTCTTTCTTCTTTTTCTCCGGAGAGGTAAGGTTCATCAGACGAATGTAATCGCAATAAAACTCTTCGCCAAACACCATGCAGAAGTATCCGTTGCGGTATACGAGTTCGATGCCGTCCACATCCTGCAATATCTTCCTCACATGATTCATGGAAACTCCTTTGAGGTTCTTCACATTGCTGCCGGACTTATCGGGCCAGAATATCTGATTCATGTCAGACGAAAGCACTCCCCTCTTGCCTACACTGTTCAGCAGAATATACAAAAAGATAGTACGCAGCTTGGGACTGAGCATATAGGTAATGTCACGTCCGGCATTATCGAGAATGGTAAACATGCCGAAAAGGAAAATAGCATTCTTGTCGGGCGGCAATACGGCCGGCAATTCCTCCCACTCGGAAAGCTCTTTCTCAACTTCTTCTTCTTTCACTTCCGGTGACTCCACAGCCGGAACTTCCGGTATATCGGACACTTCTTCCGGACGTACTCCGGCAGATGCGGTCTCGGCAGACGTCCTGTCCCGCTTCCGCTTATGGTGCATGATGCCCCATACACAGGCCGCCAACAATAATACTCCACCCACGACTGCTCCCAGCAGACCGGCATTCAGGGCATTCCGCCTCCGGCTATAGTATTCCACATCGTCCAATGTAACCGGCGGAGCAGACAGGGAGTATAGACGGGTAGTCACTTGCCCGTGCTTCTCGAACTCTTGGACGGAACAATAGAACTCATTTAATTCTTCATTGAAGTATAGATTGGCGTTGGTAGCAATCTCTTCCGAAACAATAGGAATACTGTCTCCCACCGCTTCACACTCACCGTCACGCACAGACAACCGGTACAACTGCAAAGTGGAATTGGGCAGATATTCGGGATATCCCAGGAGGAACAGGTGTTTTTCATCGGCAGAGAGTATCATATTACGGGGTACCACCCGATTGACCGCCGGTGCTTTCGTTTCCCAGAGTTTCTGCACCGAACGGGTCTGCATATCTATCCGGTATAAATCGTACAGATAGTTGCGCCCTACATTCTGATCACCGGCTTCGTTGCCCATGCCTCCGTAGAGGTATACCCGCTTGTAATCATTGCTCACAGCCATGCCCGAAAAGTAACGGGGAATCACCCGGTCGCCGGAGAAGGCCAGTGTATCCCAACGACAGGTATTCAAATCGTACGCCAGGAACGTATTGCTGTACCTACGGCTTCCGTAACCGCCAAACAGGAAAAACTTTCTTTCGCCCGGATGAAAGAATCCGCAATGATGATGGAGCTGTTGGCAAAGATAGTCGGAACTGGCCGGACGCCACTCTTTGGTAGTAAGATCCAGCGCCGCCACCATGGCATCGCCATGCGAATCGGCCACTTCATAAGTATACAGCTCACGGGATGCCTCATCCAGAAAGTTCATACCCAGGCGAAGCTGAACCGGAAGAGGGGTCTTATAAGGTGTCTTCGATAATTCGTGCGTGTAAAGGTCGAACGCGGACAGAGAGTCCTGATTAAAGAAGAGGATGTTCTGGTGCGTCTTGTCAAAGTTAAGACCGGAAGGCGTGGAAGAATAGTCCGTAAAAAGTTCTTTCCAGTAGTAGGACTGATTAATCAGCCACACAGGATTGGTGACCTGTCCCACAACATGTCCCCGGCTGTCGTGCACATCTTCTCCGCTGCTCTCGTTCAAAGGAAATATCATGATCTCTTCACCGTCGGTAAGAGACAAGTTACGGATGGCATACGAAGCCACATCCAGGATGTATTCGCATTTACCAAAATAAATATGCGGTGAGAATCCTGTCGGCTCCAGTCCCAGGTTGGAGATCTCCTTGCTCCGCTTGCCAATCGTAATTCGGGCACAGTCTGCGGGTATATCCAAAGCTATGGAAACAGGCAACCAGCGGTGATCATAGTCTTCCTTATCCAGTTCGAAAGTACAAAAGATACGTTTGCCGTCTTCGTTGAAGGAGAAAGAACAACGGTCGCCGGGTTTGTGCAGATACGTAAAACTATAAGTTTTCCCAGCATCCCGGTCTTCCAGATAAAGGATGTAACCGGGACTCTCCACATTCCGGACCAGATAATCAAAGGAGATACGGAAAGCGTTGGTGAAAGTGCGCTCGTGCCCTTCACGCAAAACAGAATAGGTGGCACGCTCACTAATCCGCTTTTCGTTCCCATAGAAAAGAAGTCCCTGCGAGAAGCAATCGACTATGCAAAGCCACATCATTCCGATAGCAAACAAACATCCCAACCTTCTCATATACTGTTCTTCGATAAATGCGTCATCCGTTTCATAGTGCAACAAAAATACGAAAAATTATAGAATTGGCAAACGTATGCGCCGATTAGTGCCCGTTGGAGTAAGAGTAAGGCAAGTCTTCCTTCTGAGTGCCGCGCCGGGAATCGGGCACGCTGTCCATCCATAACACCAGCTCTCCTCCGGAAGTAAGCTCACGGTGCGTCAGGTAGTTACGGGTAAATTCACTTTCATTGAGCAGGGCTTTCCCGATATACCGGTTCGCCGGGCTATTGCCTTCCGCCTTCACTGTGAAGTTCTTTCCGTCGGGCAAATGCAATGTCAGTTTCGGGAAGAGCGGAGATCCCATGGCATACTCCGGGACACCGGGACAAACCGGATAGAATCCCATGGCGGAAAAGACATACCAGGCGGAAGTCTGCCCATTATCTTCGTCACCGCAGTAGCCTTTGCTGCCGGAGTGATAAAGCTTATCCATCACTTCGCGGACGTGCTTCTGGGTCTTCCAGGGACGGCCGATATAGTCGTATAGATAGATGGCATGTTGCACAGGTTGGTTGCCATGTGCATATTGCCCCATGTCAAGAGCCACCATCTCGGCTATCTCGTGGATAACAAAACCGTAAGTACCGTAATTATAGGTATTGGGAGCTGTAAACATAGAGTCGAGACGGGCTTCCATCGCTGTATGTCCTCCCATCAATCGAGACAAGCCTTCGGGATCATGCAGCACACTCCACGTCCAGTGCCAGGAACTGCCCTCCGTGAAAGGGCCTCCCCATTCCGTCGCGTCAAAAGCGTCTCTCCATTTCCCATTGGCATCTTTTGCCCACATGAATCCATAGTCGGGATAGTAAAGGTTCCGGTAGTTGAGGGCTTTCCGGTAATAGGTATCGGCAATCTCTTTCCGGCCAATGGAGTCGGCAAAACGTGCGACACACCAGTCGGCGTAAGCATATTCAAGGGTCTTGGCCGTAGCCTCGTGCACTTCGGGATAGGGAACATAGCCTAAACGGTCATAGTAACCGAATCCGTCACGTCCCACCGAACTGATTCCGGGATGCCGGGCCTCGGTCTGATGAATCATTGCTTCAAGAGCCTTCTCCGGACAGATGGTACGAATGCCTTTCATCCATGCGTCTGTCAACAAGGAGATGGAATTATTACCAATCATACATTCCCGGTGGCCTGGACTCGCCCACTCGGGCATGAACCCACTTTCATCGTAAGCATTGAGGATGGATTGGGTAACCCGCTCGGAAACTTCCGGATATAATAAGGTAAACAAGGGATGGACGGCACGGAACGTATCCCAGAATCCATTGTCGGTATACATATAGCCATCCTGTATCTTCCCATTGTAAGGACTGTAATAGACAGGTTTCCCCTGAGCGTCGAACTCATAAAATTCGCGGGGGAAGAGCAGGGTCCGGTAGAGGCAAGAGTAAAAGGTACGCAATTGCTCCTCGCTGCCTCCCTCCGCTTCAATTCGTCCCAGATAACTGTTCCATTGTTTTCGGGCTTCTTCTCTCACCTGGGCAAGGCTCTTGCCTCCCACTTCGCGACTGAAATTGACAAGCGCCTGTGCAGGACTTATGAACGAGGAGGCGGTACGGACGGTTAATTTCTCTCCCGCCGGCACATTAAATCTGAGGTAGGCACAAGTATAATCACTCTCCAACGTCGGCCGATGGCGCATCAGTGTATCTCCGTCATATACGCCTTCTTCTGCAATGGGATGACTGAACTCTATTCGGAAATAGTTGGCAAAGTTATCCGGTACCCCGCCATTGTGATTACGCGCCACACCGGTCACGCACCGATTCTCCCGGTCAATCGTCAACGCACTTCCACCGTTGTAGGCATCCACAACGATATACTGGGCAGAGTCCTGCGGAAAGGTGACTTCGAATACCGCTCCGCGTGAAGTGGCGGAAAGTTCTGTCCGGAGTCCGTTGGCAAACGTAACGCTGTAACTGTAGGGAGCCGCCTCCTCTTGGATATGTGAGAAAGGTACTCCCCGTTCTTTATGATCCATCTTCAGCACACCGGACAGCGGCATAATAGAGAAAGTACCGTAATCGTTAATCCACGGACTGGGCTGATGGGTCTGGCGGAACCCCCGTATCAGGCTGTCGGTATACGTGTACATCCAGCCGCTACCGTTCTCTCCAGTCTGCGGACTCCAGAAATTCATTCCCCAGGGAACCGCCACCGCAGGATAAGTATTCCCATGTGAAAAAGCATAAGTAGACTCCGTCCCCATCAGAGGATTCACATAGTCTACAGGGCTGAAAGACTCTTTTTGTTGTACACACGAAGCCAGTAAAAGGGCTGCACCGACAATTAGGATAGTTGAAAAATTCTTCCTCATAGCTTAATTTTATTTTCTAACAGAGGCTGTGGTGAAAAGAGTTTCAACACATCCCCCTTGCATTTTATTCAGGACGCAAAACTAATGAGGAAGGGTTAGGAGGAGGGTTAATTCCCGGTTAACCTTCTTGCGAAAAGTCATTAACCGGGACTATTTTCTTCTTGCGACCTGCAAATTGGATTGCCGTGCATAGCCAATCCTGAAATTAAGAGGTTTCGGATCACCCAGTTGATAGGCATCGCGCAATTCCGGCTGAAGATACTGAGAGAAAGTGGAGATCGGCTTGTAGAAAGTACCGTACAAAGTAACCGACCACACCTCCGGATCAAAACAGGACAACGGAATGGAAGAGTCATCTTGTACAATAGCAGACGATTTCTGAAGAATCGTCTCGCGTATGCGCGAAAAAGCAGGTTCGTGCATCAGATAGGAAGCCGACTTGACAAATGTTGCTGTGGTCTCCGCATCAAAACGGTCCATAAACGCCTGTAACGGTCGGTTGGCTTGCAACCCCTCGTTACTGATATCTGTGCAGAAATAATAGAGGGTCTGCAATCGGGAAGCGCCCGGACGGAAAAACCGGACTTCCATCCCTGCACTGCATGTGTTCCGGATGGTATCCCCCTCTTTTCTTTCGAAAAGATCTCCGGTTTCCGATAACCACACTTCCTGAATGCTGACTATCTTACGGTTCCCCCGGGCCATCAATAACGAATAGATGGGGACAACCCCGTCAATGGTATCATTGGCCAGTTCCTTATCCATATCGTTAAAGAAACTCAGATTGAGTACGTTCGATACGGCATTCTGATACAACCGGTAAGTTTCGGCAGAAGGATGCTTCACTTTCGGAGCAGTGCCGGCAGGTTCCAACCCGATCAGTACATAAGTGTCCATCTCGGGGAAGAACGCATTGGCAAACAGAAAGTCAGGACCGCCAAAAGGATAAAACAGAGTATGGCAACGAGTATTGATGTCTTCCAGTTCCGTCTGTGAGAAAGCTACCAGCCGGGGAGCCGTCTGCCGGAAAACATTCCATATCTGATCCATGTAACGGGCATGGTTCTTCCATTCCTTGGTCCGAGTCAGTGCGTAAAGCTTTCCGCTTGCTTTATCAACCGGCAAACCTGCAAGTACGCAAGACGCATCATTCAGGGCTTTATCAGGAACCAGCTTCGCAGAGTCATTGGAAGCAATCCTCACCCGGGAAGCATTTTTTCCTGCATTGCCGGAAGAGGCCGCCCCCTGACAACAAGCAAACAGCACTCCCAGCATAAAAGAAAGTAATACGGTTTTTACACAATTAGTTAGTTTAGTTTTCATTTCATTCTTAATAATCCTTTTCGTTAGCCAGATTCCAGACGTTAAGGAAAGAGGCCTTAGATATTTCAACCACTTTATCCCAATTCAGACGGTCTGCATGGTCAGAAGGCTGATGGTAATCGGGATGACCGTCGGTATGATACCAAATGATGGGAATACCGGCTTTGGCAAACGAGCCGTTATCACTTCCGCCCACCGGCTTGTCCCAAGGGCGGTAATTGGGTTCTAACTGCAAGCCGTACTTTTTAATGTCTTCTTTCAGCCAACGCCCGAAAGCCGGATTGGCTTCTGTATAGAAATAAACCACATGCTTGGGATTTTGCGGCTGATTGTTGCGGCCAATCATATCAAAGTTCAAATATCCTTTGACCTGATTAATGAACGGACACTCCTGCACAAAGTATTTCGATCCGAGAAGCCCTTTCTCCTCTCCGTCCCAAAAAGCAAAAATTACATTCCGTTCCGGTTGCTGTCCGCTTACCACAAAGGCCTTGGCTATTTGCAACACCGCCGATACTCCGGAAGCATTATCATCGGCACCATTGTAGATCTGGTCGCCATCCAAAGCGGGATCAATGCCCAGATGGTCGAAATGTGCACCTACTATCACATATTCATTCGTCTTCTTTCCGGGAATCATACCCAATACGTTGTTCATAGACAACTTCTGATGCACCACTTGTTTCAGTTTGGCAATGGAGTCAGGGTGCACTTCCAGTCGTCCTTTCTGCTGGCGTTCTTTCCGGTAAGCATCAAACGGCTGATAATAGCTCTCGCCTAACGGACGGATACCCATTTCCTTCAATAGCGAAGCGATATACCGGGCAGCTACACGTGAACCGTGAAATCCGGCTTCACGTCCTTGAAGTTCATCATCGGCCAAAAATCCGATATAAGCCTCGGCAGCCTGGCGGTTAATACTTTTAAGCCCCTTTTCGACCGGGGTCTGAGCACATAAGGTAGTGGTAACACACCACATAAGGACAGTAATCAGGTGTTTTCTTTTCATGATCGGGATGTTTCTGTTTTAGTTCATTTAGCACATTGCAAGGACAAATATACGGAATAATACAAATTAATAAGTACCTTTGCGAAAATTTGATTCGTAATTATGTGGATACTTATAGTTGGTCTGGTGTTGCTCGCCATCGTGGCAATGATTGCCGGGTATATCCGCAACAAAAGACTGCAGAAGAAAATAGATAACGGAGAACTGGACAGTTTTCCGGAAGTAAAGGAAGTCGACGTAGAGTGCTGCGGACAGCACGAAGTTTGCGAACGTGACAGCCTGCTGGCTGCCGTCAGTAAACAGATAGAGTATTATGACGACGAAGAACTGGATACATTTATCGGCCGGGCACCCGAAGACTATACACCGGAAGAGGCGGATAAATTCCGCGATGTCTTTTATACAATGCAGGACACCGATGTAGCCGGATGGGTACGTAGCCTGCAACTGAGGGGGATCAGCCTTCCTGATGAAATAAAAGACGAAGTGTTTCTGGTAGTCGGCGAACGGAGAATCCATCCCTGATCCGTCTGTTCCCTCCACACTCCTAACTGCTGAACCGTATGAATTTACTACAATATACATTTTTTCAACACGCTCTCCTGGGGAGTCTTCTGGCAAGCATTGCCTGCGGCATTATCGGCACGTATATCGTGACTCGCCGGTTGGTGTTCATCAGCGGCGGTATCACCCATGCCTCTTTCGGCGGCATCGGACTGGGATTGTATGCAGGCATATCTCCCATTTTATCGGCTGCTGTCTTCTCCGTTTTATCGGCTTTCGGGGTAGAGTGGCTCAGTAAACGGAAAGACATGCGCGAAGATTCGGCCATAGCCATGTTCTGGACGCTGGGTATGGCACTGGGAATCATGTTCAGCTTTTTGTCACCGGGATTCGCACCCGATCTTTCAGCCTATCTGTTTGGCAATATCCTCACGATCACACAGACGGACTTACTCATGCTGGGCATTCTTGCCATCTTGCTGATCCTGTTCTTTACCCTGTTTATCCACCCGATCATATACGTGGCTTTCGATCGTGAATTTGCCCGTTCGCAAGGCATCCCGGTCGTAGTGCTGGAATATATCCTGATGATGTTCATTGCCCTGACCATCGTTTCCTGTCTGCGCATGGTGGGGATTGTACTGGCAATCTCGTTACTGACCATTCCGCAAATGACAGCCAACCTGTTTACGAACAAGTTTAAACGCATTATCTGGTTATCGATTGCCATCGGCTATCTGAGTTGCCTGGGAGGTCTGCTGATCTCTTACCGCCTGAATGTTCCTTCGGGAGCATCCATCATCTTCTTTTCTATTCTTATCTATATTGCCTGTAAGATAGGAAAGAGCCTTTTCAGAAAGAAACAATAAACCAACATACAAGTATGGAAATCAAGATTCAATCACTGGAACAAATTCACGAAGCTGCCCGCGAGTTCATCTCAGCCATGGGCGATAACACGGTCTTTGCACTCTACGGAAAGATGGGAGCAGGTAAAACGACTTTTGTCAAGGCACTTTGCGAGGAGCTCGGAGTATCGGATGTCATCACTTCACCGACTTTTGCCATTGTAAACGAATACCGTTCGGACGAGAACGGAGAACTGATCTATCATTTTGACTTCTACCGGATCAAGAAGCTAAGCGAAGTATACGACATGGGATACGAAGACTACTTCTATAGCGGTGCACTTTGTTTCATCGAATGGCCGGAGCTGGTAGAAGAATTATTGCCGGGAGACGCCGTGAAAGTAACCATTGAGGAACTGGAGGACGGAACAAGAAAAATAGTGATCAACGACTAATCATCCGAAGAATGGCCCCTCAATATTTTGTACAGGGAATATTTGCCACCGCAGGGCTCATAGCCCTGCTGGCATCTATACTCAACTGGAACTGGTTCTTCACCGCTCAAAATGCACAACTGATCGTACGGAATGTCGGCAGAGGACGTGCCCGGCTGTTCTACGGACTACTGGGAGTCATTATGATAGGTATGGCTGTCTTCTTCTTCCTCAATACGCAACCCGTATCAGAGTAACTGGCGCGATTTCATTTCCAGATATTTATTGATCACATCAATCGACAGCTTATCAGGAGTTGTCAGCAGCGAGTAAATGCCATGCTGTTTCAAAGTTGACACAATCAGTCTCTTCTCGAACGCAAACTTCTCTGCGATGACATGACGGTAATAGTCCTCGGTAGTCACCGACTTGCCCGCTATATACTCTTTCAGATCGGCATCCTCAAAGAATACAACCAATACTCTGTGTTGCCGGGCCAATTGTTGCAGGTAAACTAATTGCCGGTTCAGGCTGGTCATATTACTAAAATTGGTATAAAGCACCAGAAAGCTACGTTTATTCACATGCTTGCCCAAGTGCCCGCATAAGGCAGAAAAGTCCGTTTCACCAAATGTTGTTTCCTGTTTATAGAGGTTCTCAAGCAAAGTCTGCATCTGACCGACTTGCTTGGAAGCAGGAACAAACGTATCGAAATACTCGTTAAACGTAACCAGCCCGGCTTTATCGTCCTTCCGCATAGCTACATACGAAAGCACCAACGAGGCATTGATGGCATAGTCCAGCAATGTCATGCCACGGAAAGCCTGCTGCATCACACGCCCTTTATCGATCACGCTGTATATCTGTTGACTGCGCTCGTCCTGATAGACATTGACCATCAACTGATGACGGCGTGCACTGGCCTTCCAGTTTATGGTGCGATAATCGTCTCCCTTTACATACTCTTTGATTTGTTCAAACTCAGTCTGATGCCCAGCCCGACGAATACGCTTGATACCGAGTTCGGTCAGGTTATCGCTCATAGCCAGCAGCTCGTATCGATGGAGCATCAGGTAAGAAGGGTATACCTTAACGGTTTCAGGTCTGCCACAGGTAGCCCTGCGGGATATTAATCCGATTCGGGTAGTCGTAAAAACGCGGATGAATCCGAAACCGTATTCTCCCCTGCGAGTCGGCCTCAACCGATAGGTAAGCGTCTTTCCCTCATTAGGTAAAAGCGACAGCTCGAAGTGTACATTCCTTTGCTGAAATATGACCGGCACTTCATCTATCACGATCAAACGGACGGGATAGGAATAACGGCTCTCTATACGCAGGCTGACTTCGTTATCATCACCGTTAGAAAAACGTCCGGCACACTGACGGAAAGCCTGGATACCCTTGGTGCGATACAACAGATATCCATCGAAAGCCAGAGCAAGCAGCAGCGCAAGCAGCCCTAACTGTCCGATGATAAACAGAGAACCGAACAGGTATCCGCCACCTAACAAGAGGATGACGACAAGGACGAGTATATAGAAACGTTTGGTCAGGAACATAATTATTTGGGTACTTCCACTTTATCAATCAACCGCTGAGTCACCTTGACAGGCGAATAACCTTCCATCTCTGCTTCCGCAGTCAGAATCAGGCGATGCTGCAACACATAAGGTGCTACAAACTTAATATCCTCCGGCGTTACGAAGTCACGTCCCTGTAAGAGAGCATAGGCTTTGGATGCCTGCAACATAGCCACCGAAGCACGGGGAGAAGCTCCCAGATACACAGCTTTACTGGTACGGGTTTGTTGGGCAATCAAGGCAATGTACTGAAGCAGAGTACGGTCAACAAATACCTTTTCCGTCAATCGACGAAGAGAAAGGAGTTCTTCACGGGTAATTACCGGTTGTATCTCTTCCAGTTTTACCAAGGCGGCATTAGTGTGATGGCGTTCCAGGATATTGATTTCTTCATCAAGTGACGGATAGTCCATGGTAATCTTCATCAGGAAACGGTCGAGTTGGGCCTCAGGCAACTTATAAGTTCCCTCCTGCTCCACCGGATTCTGGGTTGCCAGAATGGTATATAGTTCTCCCATCCGGTAAGTTGTTCCGTCGATACTGGCCTGACGTTCTTCCATGACTTCGAAAAGAGCGGACTGCGTTTTGGCGGGTGCACGGTTAATTTCGTCTACCAATATGATATTGGCAAAGACAGGTCCCCGATGGAAATCAAATTCATTGGTTTTCATATTGAAAACAGTCGTACCCAGGACGTCACTCGGCATCAGGTCGGGTGTAAACTGTACACGGCTGAAGTCGGCATCTATCAAACGGGCTGTCAGGCGGGCAAGTAAAGTCTTGGCTACTCCCGGCACTCCTTCTATCAAGACGTGACCGTTAGCCAAAATAGCTGTCAACACCAAATCGACAGTACGTTCCTGCCCCACAATAACGGAAGCGATCCGGCTTTTCAGTTCCTGCATCTTCTCTGAAAAAAGAGTCAAATCGGTACGCGGAGTTTCTTCTCCATGCATATCATTCATATTTTCTTCCATATTCTTTTTATTTATCAAATTCATATTTCATTCCTCCCACAGCTTTCTTCTTCCGAAAAAAGGTCAGGGTTGAGGCTTTTCTATCTCGTTCATCCCGTCAATCAGATCTTTCATCAACGTCTCGCCGACTTCCTGCTGCCCGCGAATCACGGGACGGAGCTTACGGAACAGATTCCGGACTTTTTCTTCATCAGTCCCTGTTTTCCGGGAAATCCGCCTAGACAAGGCATTGTCATCACTGTCATCTTCCACATCCACCTGAATATTCCTCCGCAGGCTCTCAGCAAAGTAAATAAACTTTTTGCGCACAAGATCAGCATGATTCTTCTTTTGATAATATAAAGTACCGATCAACTCGGCAAACTCAAGATTACGGTTTGCAGGCTCACGAATCACCGGAATAGCCCTTTGCCTTCTGCGGGCGGTAAATACCATAAAGAGCACCAATACCAGCATCGTCAGGTAAAGCGCCCACTTCAGAGGACGCTGGGAAAGGAAGTAACGAAAAGGAGATACCTCAACCTGTGCTCCCACCCCATAGGCTTCGGTACGGACTACCGGTAAACCTTTCAGATGAGAAAGCAGACGGAAAAGGTAGGCTGCATTGTCGCCATCGAGCATTCCATAGTTGGTAAACAATAACGGAGTAGTGACCAAAACAATCTCTCCGCTCCCTACCGGACGACTAAGGGCCACGGGCGGAAAACAATCCGGCAAACTGTCATTGAACATTTGCATCGAATCAATCCGGCTGGTAGCTAAGGGTAGAGACAACGAATCGTATTTTGTGAAGTAAATGCCACATAAATGAGGATAAAAACGAAAAGTACGCTTATCATATACTGCTGAATCCCCAATCCAGCAGACACTGTCACGCTCCAATAAATTGCCCGCATACTCTTTCATCCGTCTCGGATTAAAATAAGCATACGAATTGTCGAATCCCAACGTATCAGACAGCGAAGTACTGAAAGAGGAAGCGGCTATCAATATTTTGTTTCCCCTTTGGGCCAGATCGAGCAAAGCATTGAGATCGGCCTCCACCAGATTTACATGTTGAGTAATGACAAGAATACTCTGGCAGGAGTCACTGTCAGCAGCGAACTGATAGAATGTCTTGCGCGAAAGAGAATATCCATCCGGAAGAGAGGACTTCAAAACATCATCAAACACGGCACACCCCAGTGGCTGGTGATCATGTTGTGCAAAGGTGGGATTCCAGACGAATTTCTTCGGCAGATGAGATTCTACCACAAACATGATCAGCAAAAAGAGAACGATCCCGATAATAAACCAACGACTGCTTCTCATACATCCCCTCCCTTCCTGATTTGAGTTTGCAGAGCTGCCAGCTCTTCAAAAAGAGACTCGGAAGCGGGAAAATTACCATAACGTACCCGTAAGAAACCATGGGTCAGATTCCTGAAAGGAGTACGAAGCATCTCCTGCTTTACCTCATAAATATATTCTGTAGGAGTCTTATAAAGCTGCCAATCTATCCGGCCGTCATCGCTCAACAGTTTAAGGGTCTGCAAATAAAGCAGACGGATGGCCTCCCGGTAATCCTTGCGGTCTATGGCACGCCTGATCTCTGCATCAAAATCGACTCCGTAAATGGTATCTTCGTGGACACTATAGTTTACAGGACCTCTGCGTGAACGCATAAAAAGCTCGGGACGCTTTTTATAAAGAAACCAGAGGATCAGCAACAGGATGAGAATAGCAATAATAATCAGGATAATGCCGGAATACTCCTCAGCAAAACGACTTCCGAAAATGGCACGAAGTAACTTGGAGAGCTGCATACTGAGCCACCCATAGATATCAATCTCAGGAGTCATCAGTTCACGGTTATAGTCATAATCCGGATTGGATTGCCAAAAAGCAACCCTTGCGGTATCGCAGACCAATGTATCAGCTTGCAACGTCATTTAAAGTCGATCATAATTGCTCAAATTTATCTATCTCGCTTTCTACCGAAATGCTATCTACCACCTCACTGGCATGACCGTATTGATATACCATACCAATCAAAGAAAATATCATAGAAAGATAGGCACCAAAAGTCTGGACGATAGCCAACAGATAGACCATGAAACTATATCCGGCAGAGATGGTCAGTTCATTCTGTGTATCGCTCAGCATAAAGAAGTATTTTACGATAGTGGCAATATACCACGGAGTCGTAGTAACTCCCTGCAATACACTGGATATCAAGCCCATGACCAGAGATACTAAAAAGACACCGCCCCATGTGGCAAATCCCAGACGGAAAGTTTTCCAGAAAGCTGCAAGAATGCCGATCTCCTCAAACAAGTAAATCGGAGTAAACAAGGCTAACGGCACTGCACAGGCTATCAGCAACGGAATAGTAAGCAAAAGCGTGAACGGAGAAGCTACAACCAGAATCCCCATAACAATGCCCACCACTATAGTAAGGCCTATACAGAACAGTACCATAACCAGCAGCCGTCTTATATTCTTGAACAGAAAAGGTTTCAAGTCGGCAAACGTCACACCGGCCAACCGTTCTTCGCGCTGATTATAAATCTGCATCAGTCCGTAAATAATAGAAGTCAGCAATATAGAACCTACCAGATAGCAGAGAAACATCAGTCCGTAATTTACCCAGAATTGCATTCCGATGGCCGCTAAAGAATTGGTCCCGGCCTCTTTGGCAGCTGCAATTCCCATTGCTCCTCCCATAATTCCATTCATGCTGATGGCTTGAATCAGACATAACGGCAGAATCAAATAGGTACAGAACTTCAACATCGGTTTCCAGTTCTCTTTTATAAAGTCCATGGTCGCATTCAGTTTATCACCAAAAGGACGCTTCACATATAAAGCAATTTTAGGTTTTTGTGATTCCATGAGTTTTTCTGTTTGGTAAATAAATATAGTAATAGATAATAAATGACAGTGACAATAGAATGATGCCCAACCGCAAAACATCGGGTAATTCGGTATGACGCGTGATAAAACCTTCGATAAATCCGGCCATTATAAAGATAGGAACTGTACCTACTATAATTTTCAGCCCTTTCTTGGCTCCCCTCATAAAAGACTCTTTACGGGAATAAGTTCCGGGGAACAGCCACCCGTTTCCTAAAGCCAGCCCTGCAGCACCGGCTACGATAATGGCCCATATTTCCAAAGTCCCATGCAACCAGATCGCAAGCATGGATTCGCCCAACAAACCATGTTTAAAGAAAAAGGTCTGAAAAGCACCGAGCATCACTCCGTTATTAAACAGTAACCATCCTGTTCCAAAGCTGGTGAGCAACCCCATTGCAAAGACGTTGAAAGAAACCATGATATTATTTAAAGTAATGCCCAGAAACATAGGTACCTCTTCCGAACCGTTGTACACAGCCATCGGCTCACCACGCGCTATGTTATCGAGTGTCATATCCACATAGCCATTGCCCAGAATCAGGCGGACGAAGTTATCATCATTCGCTGCTGAAACAATGCCCACCAATACGCTGGCCAAAAAAATCAGGACCGAAACCAACAACTCTTTACGAGCATGGTACATCGTTTGCGGAACCTCTTGCGTCCAGAAAGTAAAGATACGGGTCCATTTCTCCTTCTTATTGCGATAAATCACATTATGAAGAGCCGAAGCCAGATTATTCAGATAAATAGTAATGCGGGAAGACGGATAATGAGTTTGTGCAAACGCGAGATCTGCCGTAAGTTCCGTATAAGCGTCGGCAAGACGGTCAGGAGTCAGTTTATCTGCCTGCTCCACCACCTTCTCAGTCTCTTTCCATTTCTCAATATTCCGACGTATAAACGTTACCTCTTTCATCCAACCGGTTCGGCTCCGGATAAGTTTTGTCCGAAACCGGAAGCAAAAGTAAGAGAATTATGATATATTTGCAACCAAAACTAAAAAATGTTTAACCGGAAATGACAGAATCGACTATGATTGTCACACTTTAGAAGAAATCGGATTAACTCTGCTTAAAAACAGTCACTCACTCTTCTTTTCTGTTTTTCTAATTTCACAGAAAGCCTATATCCGCTCCTCGGTATCGTTTCAAGTGCGATGTCGGGATCGGCAACAAGGTATTTTCGTATCTTGAATATTAAATTATTAGTACTCTGTTCATTTCCTTCAGTATTTCCCCATAGCTCCATTTCTATTTGCCCTCTGCCCACTATGTGGTTTTTATGAATAAGTAAAAGCCTTACTAACTTATATTCGGATTCACTCAAATGCTTAATAACTGTCGAGTCATCAGCAAATAAGATCCTGGTTTCGGTGTCAAGCGACAAGGAACCTATCCGGAGTTGGGATGGACGCTGTACAGCAAACCTTTCAACATACGCAATTAATTCTTCAGCATGAAAGGGCTTTTTAAGATAAGCCACCGCACCCGCTTCCAAAGCCTGTACAACCCAATGGCTCTCCGTATGAGAAGAGATAAACAGAACAGGAACATTCGGTGCTATCACTGTTATTTCTGGAGCGACTTCAATGCCATTCTGATTTCCGATCTCCACATCAAGTACAATGATATCCGGATGAGCTTCCGCTATACAAGCTTTGGCTCCGTTTAAAGTGGTCTGATAAAAAACTTCGTAGCCTTTTTCCTGTAAGATGATGGTACAAATACGTCCAAACGTAATATCATCATCAATAAAAAGAATTTTAACTTTTGCCTCCATACTTTATTTTTCCGGAATATAAAACGTAAATACACTTCCTTCATTCTCACGGCTCTTGAACTGGATTTTACCACCATGTGCCCGGATAATATGCCGGACATATGCCAATCCTATACCATACCCTTTCCGCATTCGCAATGCTTCCCGGGGGACCTGATAATACTGATTGAATAGTTTTTTTTGATACTTCGGAGCAATTCCCCAACCATTATCTTTCACTTTAATCTGTATTCCTTGTGAGATTCTTGTTATTTCAATCTGTATTTTCACTCCATCATCCGCATATTTCAACGCATTTTCTATCAAGTTCTTCATCACATTCTCCAAATAGCCTCTGTCGCCCAGACACGTTAATCCGGATGCTTCGTTTATAACCTCAATACTATGTGGCTTAGCTTTCAATTCAACACAGATGTCATCAATTGCCGCTTGTACTATTTCTTCCGGATTTATTTCGGTTTTGTTCAGAACAATGGGTTGCGCCGCCCCTCTGGCACAGACCAATATAGACTCAATTTGCGCCGTCTGGTGTCCGGCACGCTTTATAACTTCAGCCATCAATTCTTTCTTCCGAAGATCTGATTCCGTTTCCATAAGCCAGCCGGTTAAAGTGACAAGTGCATTCAATGGTGATTTGAGGTCATGAACAATCCCGTTCACACTCACTTCACGCCTCTCTAGCAGTTCATCTTTTTGACGAATAACTCTTAACTGATGGATAAGACATCCCACAACAAACATTATAATCAATGCAAAAACAAGAAGGGAATAAAACATTTTGGACAGGATAGCGTCATAGGGCAGTTTGGACTCTATTTGCATAAAAAGTAGCCCCTTCGTCCCGATAGCTTCCCGTACTTTGATGACCCGACGCTCCCCCCGCAAAGAAGTGTTCCCCAAAGAATCAACCATCTTTCCCTCCTTATCATATAAGGACAGGTAATGGTCTATTTTCAAACCCGATAACTCTTCCCGAAGAAGACTGTCTATAACAGGTAATACAGGAGACACCCGATTAGAGAGTAATTCGTCTTGCTCTAATTGTGCAAGAAATTCAGAAACATTTCGAACTATGTCATTCTGTTTTAAAAGTACTAAATCAATGGTGTCACCTTTGTAGCCGGTTCGTTCCTTTTCAGAGACACATCCGGTAGGCTTGATAAGAATAGGGGTCTTAAATTCCTCTACATACCTGATTCTAAGCTCTACTTCTTTTCCAATAGCATCTAAGAAAGCTTTATTTACTTGTTCGGTATATTGCTCCTCATATCTCTGGTACATACGAACTATCCAAAAGGCTTGAAGAAAAATAAAAGCTACAGAAACGAAAACAGTAAATAATAGTTCTTTCCTCATAGAATTAAGTCTGGTTATTTCTTTTTTGACAAATATAAGAGAAGTTTTCAATATAACAAAGAATTCGTAATTTTAAGGCTGTTTTTAAGTCTTGTCCAATGCCTGTTTGAAGGTTATTTAAGAATGTTCTTTCATTTTACGCCTCTCTAAAAGCAAGGTGACAAGTTATCCCAAAAGAGAAATCTTACATTCTGACAGTTGCATTCCATACTGGCACTTTGTATTTTAAAAGGAGGCTGTATACGTCTATTTCGGTCCACAATGACGAAAGATACAAAAGAAGCCTGTATTTCACCATTAGTCTAAATCAAAAAGCAAACCTTTCCACCTTATTTCGGCTACTGGAAATAAATAAAAGCACATTCTGCAGACATTTTATTTAAATAAGTTCCACCTCTCTGTCGGAAAGTTACATCAGCAATATCCGTTTCGAAATTCCAAGTAGCTTCAAAAAACACCGTTTTCATCTCTCCCTTTTACGAAATTAACTTCCTACGGATAAAACATTAACTTCTTACAGACAAAAGACTAACTTCTTATGCAGAAAACATTAACTTCTTTTCCTGAAAGAAGTTAATGTTTTGATGATAAAACCGGAATATTTATCCGAGAAGATAAGAAAATTCGCATACAAATACCCTATTTATGTATTTCACTCCTCTATTAGGACGATTTCGAAAAAAGACCGCGTTATTAAAAGAGAGATAAAAATATCTTTTTCATGCAAAAACGCAAATAAACAAATCTATTTGCACAACTATTTCTCTCTGCGTACTCGTGATAAGATTTATCCATATAACCAAAAGACATAGATTTGATTATAAAAATATTAGGTATTGATTATAAAACGTTTGAAAGCCCCACACTATCTTTGCGGTATAAGTTAACCTACTGAAACTGATATGAAAAAATCACGATGTATAAAGTCTTATATATGGGTAGCATTCCTTTTAAATACTCTTATCTTGTTCGGTTGTATACAACCGAACAACAGCAGATACCCAGATAAGATTCACGAAGTTCTCAAGTTATCTCATAACAACAGAAAAGAGATAGAGAAAGCTCTGGATTTTTTCATTAATCAGAAAGACTCTTTGAAGATCAGATCCATATTCTTTTTGGTTGGGAATATGGCAGATAAATACAGCCTCACTCCAGCCAATGAACAAGATCCTTTTCATTCTATTATCTTAAATAACCACATTAAAGAAAAAGAAGCGTGGGATCCCGGCAAGTCCCGGTTAGGAATGGCATTGGATTCCGTATATAAAACATGTACTGACCCTCCACGCCCCAAAATAGTAAGAGACATCGAAGTTATAACCGGCAACTTCCTGATCAACAATGTAGAAGAAGCGATCAAGATCTGGCATCGTACTAAAAAGTTTACGGAGTGCTCTTTCGATGATTTCTGTGAATACATTTTACCCTATCGTATTGGCAACGAATCACTGAGTGCTTGGAGGGAACAGGCTTATCAAAAATTTTCTTACCTGTTGGATTCAATCAGCGATCCTCTGGAATTGACAAAAGCAATAGTGCAGGTATCCGGCATTTACTATAACGCCGGAATGAGTAAATACCCTTTTTTCCCGACTTTCAGTGAATTAGATCAGTTACATTGGGGAAGTTGTGACCACTTGGCCGCATATCTGACCTTTTCACTCAGGGCCATCGGCATTCCTTCTACCATCGATGTGGTACCCGCATGGGCAAACAGGGGCGGCGGGCATGCGTGGAACGTGGTGATGAACAAAGACGGAAAGTTTGTGGATGTCGGATTTAACGGAGAGGGACACAACAGCATCTCGTATAAGATTCCTAAAATATACAGAACCGGATATTCAAGCAATAAGGGCGGTATTGGTTACTTAGATCCTCTTTGGAAAGACGTTACGGGAGAATACCCGATGCCTATATCAGATATTGCCTTATCCGGATCGGATTCCGACATGAAAGGTGACGTGCTGTTCTTATGTATATTTAATAATAAAGATTGGATACCTGTAGCCGTTTCCGCAACTGAGAATAAAAAGACGATGACTTTCGGAAACGTAGCGCGGGGAATCCCGTTCGGCGACAACAAGATCGCCGGATATCAAAATGAAGGTAAGGGCATCGTTTATCTTCCGGCATCCGTGCGAAACGGCGTAATGGTTCCTTTTGCAACACCTTTTATTTTAAAAGAGAATGGAGATGTACATAAGTTGACTCCCGATCATTCCGCCCTCCGGAGCATTTCTTTATATCGCAAATACCCTAAATACGGGCATATCTCAGTTTATGCCGCAAGAATGGCAGACGGATGTTTTGAAATATCCAACCAGACCGACTTCCCGACTCCCAAAAGAATCTATACAATCAAAGAACCTCCCAAGCACGCCATGGTAGAAGTCAACTTACACGCTCCTGCCACCTGCCGTTATATCCGATATAAGGCACCGGACCAATCTTGGGTAAACATCAGTGAACTACAATGCTATTCGCCCGAAGGAAAACTGTCCGGAACACCTTTTGCCTCAGATAAAAACAAGTCTCCGGAAGAGCTCGCCAAAATATGTGACGGGAATATTGACACTTTCTATGCCGGTGAAGTCCGTAACGCTTATGTAGGAATAGATTTCGGGAAAGAGGTTGAAATTGACCGAATCATATATTCTCCGCGAACAGACGGGAATGATGTTATCCCGGGAGAAGAATACGAACTGTTTTATTGGGAAAACCGGTGGGTTTCTTTGGGACGCAAAAAAGCGGACAGCTTCCGTCTGCAGTATGACAGTGTGCCGGACAATAGCCTTTTATGGCTGCATAACCGGACAAAAGGAGTTGAAGAACGCATTTTTACTTATATGAATAACGAACAGATATGGTGGTGACAAAAATAAAAATATCAGCGATGATTTTGACGTGCATGTTGTATAATGCCCTGAACACATGCGCACGAAGCGTAGACATTTCCCATAAAGGGTGTAAGTATAGCATAGATCTCCCTTCCGGATGGGATACCATTCCTCATGACACTCTCAAAAAGATATTTCCACGGCTCGATCTCGACATGGGGCTATATCCGGTATCTCAAAAGGAATATTTTACAGGGAATTATGCTTTGGTTGGTTTTATGCCTGTTTTGCAGTCCCTCCATTCTTATTCTTTCGACCGAATCGTTTCGGACATGAAGGAGATGAATGACCGGACAAAGAATACGTGGAACAACGATTCGATATCCACACGCCTTGACAGCATCGTTCCGGTAAACTCCTCCCCGAATTACCGGATAAACAATTATCTCACAATCCGGAGAGATTCCATACTATTGAAAGGATGTCAGTCTTTATATGTATCGAAATTCGGATACATCACACTGATGCTTTATCAAAAGGGAAATGACGCTCTCCCGATAGACTCACTTCTTGGCAAGTTTAACGATTCGGGCTGCTTAAAAGTGGACCAAGAGTACAGATATACCCCTCCGCAAAAAGAGGGGCTTTCATTCACGCATTTTTTATATGCCTTGGGTATAGGTGGAATTGTCTATCTGCTCATCGCGTTTTTCCCAAAACGTAAAACAAACCGGCAATGAAAAATAAAGTCTTAAAAATAACGGCTGCGCTATTATTCCTATTGCCACATGCAGGCCTGGATAATAACAGATTTCCGGTAATGCTCTTTTTGTTCTATATATGCTCTTTTGTCTTTTTCGCAACGACATGGAGCGGAATGAAAGAAGATTGGAGCAGAAACAGCCGCACTTGTTTTATTGTCTCCGGCATTGTCCTGAGCCTTTTTTTACGGTATGTCTCAGGAAATATATATGGAACCTATCGTTTATATACGATGGCGGTACTATGGATATTGTTCTTCTCTTTTTATGCCGCACAGTCCCTGCCCGGGAAAAACAGACGCTTCCTTGCCTGGGTAGTCATAGCGACTGTCGCAGTGGAAACCGTTTTGGGAATCGCCCAGTCCATCGGTCTACTGGAGAATAGCGACCCACAGTTCATCATAGGCGGGTCTATGACCAACCCGGGAGCCTATGCCGGTTATCTTGGGGTGACCGCCCCGTTGATTCTTTCACTATTAGTATCTTATAAAAAAAACAAACGGTTCGAGAATATTTGCTACATCTTGGGCGGGCTTTTTATCTTAGTATGCTATCTGTTAATACTCAGTCGCTCACGCGGAGCATGGATCGCATGTGGCGCAGGCTGTCTTTGTGTACTTTGCTATCGGTATGCCCGATTTCTACGCGGTACCAACTATTGGAGTAAAAAAGCGATTCGGACTCCGACAATCATTCTGTCAGCCGTTTTAATCATCGCAAGCGGATTCTTTGTATTCAAAATGAAAGAAGATTCCGCTTTGGGCCGTATATTGGTATGGAAAGTAACCCTATCCACTCCTCATCCCCATGCGAGCTTGTTATGGGGAAACGGAATCGGTTATTTTGAATCTCAATATGGAAAGTGGCAAGCCGACTACTTCCGGGAAAAAGAAGGTACCGAGAAAGAACGTCACATCGCAGGATATGTAACCACCGCATACAACGAATTCCTTGAACTTGGCCTTGAGCAAGGGATTATCGTGACAGCATGCATCGCGGCCCTTTTGGTTATGGCAACGGGCACCGGTTGGAAAAACCTATCAACCATTGAACTCGGAGCCAAAGCATCCATCGTTTCCATAACCATATTGATGTTCTGTTCCTATCCTCTGAAGGTACTCCCCACCACTCTTTATCTGATGTTCTGCCTGTCGGTGGCTCTTTATGGAAAAAAGCGGTTGCTTTCCACCGGACATCGCATGATAAGCAACGGTGTAAGATCCCTTGCTGGTCCCCTGATCTGCGTATTCGCACTTGCCGGTATGATAAATGCATACGGATACTATTTCTGTCATCGGGGACAACAGCGAGTGATGCGCCATGATCTGAAAGGAGGTATAGAGATGTATAAAAAGGCGCAAGGCATTCTCAGGAAAGACGGCATCTTCCATTTTTATCTTGGATCAGCCTATTTTTTATCGGCTGAATATCAAAAAGCGATTGAAGAGCTGTCAGTTTCCTGCACCCAATGTTCCAACCCTAGCAGTTTCATCCTCTTAGGAAACGCATACCGGGAAAACGGAGATACGGCTAAAGCCATCGATGCATATACAACAGCTGTCTATATACAGCCATCCAAGTTATACCCCAAGTATTTGTTGGCTAAGCTATACGAAGCTGCAGGCGATTACGGGAGTGCTGGAGAATGGGCTTCTAAAATATTAGCTACCGACGAGAAAGTACCAACTACAGCGGCAAAAGAGATAAAAGAAGAGATGAGGTTACTGTTGAAACAAGTACGTAATAAAAACAAAAAAAGATGATTATAAATAAGAAATACCGTAAATGGTTACCAATACCAATAATTGTAGGAATAGTTATAATACAAACTGTAGCTATCCTGTCTATATTAGGATACCATTGGCTTATAGAAAAAGGGATGATACCTCAAGGCAGAGATACTGCTATTACGGGGGCGTGCATTATATTATTTATTGTTTTATGCATAGCAATATTGTTACGATTCCTCCAAAAGAAATAAAAATGTCAAACTTAAAATCAAATGAATATGGACGGATAGAAAAAAAATTAGAATTGAAAATGGAACTATCAAGTGATAGGCTGTTTTCGCGAGAATTTAAAAACAGAGTTTTAAACATTTAAATTTCAAAAAAGGTGAAAACAAATAAAAAGGCAATTTTAGGAATGTTGGTTGCCATCGTTATATCTTTAGGTGTAATGGGAGGAATCAACGAAAACAAATGTGATTATAACTTACAAGAAGCAACTGTTGCAATGACTTATGCTGCCGGAACTGGTGAATATGGTCCTGAAGCATCAGGAAAGTTAGCTGTTGGAGCATTAGCAATGGGAAAAGTAACAGAAACATTAGGTACTTGTGCTGTTGGTCTAGGCTGGTGTCCGGCAGGTTGGATAGCCGGAGTAGGAGCCGCAGCAGCAGGATTATAAAAAAATAATTAACTAACAGAGGTTGCTTTGCTCTATTTCATACAAAGCAACCTCACAAATAAAATAAAAATATTATGAATAATTTCTTATTAAAAAAAATATTATATTGTTTAGTTTTACTTCTACTAACCTGTATCATTACTTTATCTCTTTCAATACCCGATCATATAAAATGGGAATTAACAGGTCTTTACTTTACTATTGGAATCATTACAATAGCCTTATTTTATATTTTACAAAAAAATAACTTATCAGGATCTATTATCAATTTAACGACTAAAAGGAATAAGATACTATTAAATACACTGAGTCCTATTTCTATCATTCTATCAATATATGTAATTCCAATACAGTATTTTCCGTTATCTGCCATTCTTATATTATTATCAATAATAGCCTCTATCTTAATGCAAAAAATCTTGGTAATAAATCAAAAAGGAATACGTTATATAATGCACTGGGATTTAAAATGGAGTAGCATTGATTGCTATAATTTTGATAAAAAAAATGGTATTCTACACATTCAACAGAAAAACGGCAAACATAAACAAATTATAGATATAAGTAGTGAATCCCATTTAACGATACAAATCAACATTAACAAATATTTTAATAAGAGTTTATAAATGGTTAACAAATATTTTTTCATTGCTGCTTTTTTATTTTGGTTGTTACCAGCCATAGTACGACTGTGTGTAATAGATATTTCTGAAATAGCAATAAGTCATACGACAACTTTTGAAATCAATAGTCCCGCCAACAAAACCTTATATTTTTTGTATAACAAAGATAAACACAGTGCATTTATTACCATTTTAAAAAACAATATGCAAGGTTGCATCCTAAATGTATTAGGAGGAGGGTTATTAGGAATAGGTACACTTTTTAACTTGTTATTAAATGGTTTTTGTTTTGCGGATGTATGTTGCCGAACATACAAACTAGGCATGAGTATAACCGATATTTTCGCTTTAACCTTGCCCCATAGCTTTGAACTTATCGGTTTTTGGATATCAGGAGGAATAGGACTTTATATAGCTTGGAATATTATTTTGTTTATGTATACAGATAAAATGCCTACATTTAAATTTTACAAAAACATAGGCATCAATTTATTGATCATTTTCATAATTATTCTTTCAGCTGCCTACATCGAAACTTATGTATCAATAAATATGTTAACATGAAAAGGATAATCAATACACTTGAGAAGATGCCTAAATGGTATGGCTTTTTAACTATATTACTATATAGTTTATTACTCGCAGAATTTTTGATAACTACTAATCATCTTGTGAATAATAACAATTTAGAGACTGATAGATTATTTGTAATTCTGGCACGGATGAGTTATATTATAATAGTCTTGTCAGCTATTGTAATATGGCTTATCTCCACTTTTCTCTTTCACCTAACAGCCATACTCTTTAATGGTTATGCTCCATTCAAACATCTTTTATATATTTCGTCTTATTTCTATATTATTCCTGCCATTTCTGTTTTTATTTCCATCTTCCTTCTTAATCAGAAAACGGAATATAGTACTTCTAATGCGGTAACGACCTTACAAAATAATTATTCTCTTGGTCTCCCCATAATGTTGGTTAACTATTCTTTTATCCCCTATTATTTGCTGTGCATGATATTAATCCATCATTTATATAAGGTACGGCTGCGGTATGCCATTGCCTCCGTTGTAATTCCCATTCTGTCTGTTTGGGCTATTACGAAACTCTTTACTCTGCTATAATGGAAGTTCTATACGAGATTTATCTTTCAATCAGGCAGAATAAGATCCGCACCTTTCTTTCCGGATTCGGCATCTCGTGGGGAATCCTGATATTGGTTGTACTATTGGGTACAGGAAAAGGATTTCAAAACTCTGTGATGGATATATTCAGCATCTTCGCCCAGAAAAGCATGTATGTATATGGAGGAGCCACTTCTATGAAGTATAAGAATATCAGAGAAGGGGAACAATTGCATTTCGATTTGCATTTTCTTAACCGCATAAAGAAACAGTTCCCGGGGATAAAAGCTATTTCGCCTGAAATAACAGGACCTTATTCGCAAGTGATGAATAAAGCTAAAAGCGGACTTTTTAAGATTATAGGAATCAATGAAAACTATATGGGAATTAAGATACTTAAAATCAACGAAGATGGACGATATTTTAATAAAGGAGATGACGAGAATACCCGTAATGTTACCATTATCGGCGAAAATGTCAGTACGACCTTATTTAATAATCAAAAAGCGTTGGGTAAGTCGATCAACATTGCCGGTATTGATTTTAAGGTGATAGGCGTACTAAAGAATGATGATATTTTCAGCGCTTCGGAAATCAATTCGGTATATGTGCCCTTCTCAAGTTACATAAACTGTATTGACAATAAGACTCCATTGCGCGCTTTCTGTTTATATCTGAACAAAGAAGTTGATTCCAAGCGATTTGAGAATGAGCTGAGAGCCTTCATCGCTAATAAATACCAATTTGCTTATTCTGATAAGCAAGCCTTACAGATAATCAATTTTGAGACACAAACATCTGCTTTTGAGGGACTCTTTGATGGATTGAAAATGTTTATCTGGATCGTAGGAATTTGTTTTCTGATAAGTGGTATTGTTGGAGTAAGCAACATCATGTTTGTCGTGATCAAAGAAAGGAGTAGCGAAATAGGCATCCGTAAGGCTGTAGGAGCAACTCCTAAATCCATTCTTGTGTTAATGCTGACGGAATCTGTCATCATAACTGTAATCTCCGGTATCATCGGATTGATATCAGGTGCAGCTATTCTTGAGATTATAAATTGGTTGCTCGAAAGCGCCCGTCACGCGACAATGATAAAGCATGCAGAAATAGATATAAATGTAGCTGTTCTCGCTTTGGTTATCTTGATTTTGTCCGGTGTCATTGCCGGAGCATTTCCGGCTATGAAAGCATCTGTTATACAACCCATTGACGCCATTAGAAACGAAAATATAGGATAATGAAGACATTTAAGATTATATTAATTTGCATCTTTTCCGCCACACTGGCATTTGTTGCTTTTCGTTCTTCGCTAAGAGGTACAAAGGCAATTTACGAAACTACACAACCACAATATCGCGAGATCAAAGAGGAAATAAACATATCCGGCAATGTTTTTCCGATGAAGGAGATCGAAATAAAATCGCAGATATCGGGAGGCCTGGACAAGATTAATGTTTCGATAGGAGATAAAGTGCGCATAGGAGATCCTGTCGCCTCCATCATGCTGGTCCCAAACGCATCGGATATGGAACGACTGGAATATAACTTGAACACTGCCCAAATTGAGTATAAAGCCCGACTGGAAGATTATAAACGAGAACACAAATTGTACTCAAAAAACCTTGTGGCACAGGCAGAGATGGACTCTTACACACAGGCATACGAATTATCTAAGGAGAAGCTCGCCTCTGCCCAAAATCAATTGAACATCTTGAAAGAAGGGCGTATCTCTCCTGAAACGGCATCTAACATCGTAAGGTCGAGTATTAGCGGCGTTATTATTGATACCCCTCTGGAAACGGGGGCCTCTGTAATAGAACGCAATAATTTTAATCCGGGAACAACGATTGCCGTTGTGGCGGAAATGTCTCGGTTTCGTTTTAAAGCCCTTGTCCCTGAAAAATATCTGAAAGATATCGCTTTACAAGACACGATCTCACTCTTATTCAATGCCTATGATAATTTACGAACCCGGGCAGTAGTAACAAAAATTTCATCCAAAGGAAATGCAGAGAACGGAATTATGAAATATATGCTTGAGGCAGAATTTCCCGTCTCGGAAAATATGCCTGTTATAAGATCGGGATATTCTGCAACGGCCAATATGGTGATAAAACAGAAAAAGCACACTTTATCCATTGATGAAAAATATGTCTTATACGAGAATGACTCTACATACCTCTATCTGCTGGATACTGTGACACAACAGAAAACAAAACAAATCATCAACATCGGTATTTCAGATGGAAATTATGTGGAAGTGATAAAGGGGATTTCATTAAAGGATAAAATAGTAACTAACTCAACCGATAAATAAAATTAGAATCCACATCCTGACGTATAAATGTCACCCTCTTTTATCCAACCGGTTCGATTCCGGATAAGTTTTGTCCGAAACCGGAAGCAAAAGTAAGAGAATTATGATATATTTGCAGCCGGAACCCAAATGTGTTTAATCAGAAATGGCAGAATCGACTATCATCACAGGACAATTCGTACGAATCAGTCAGGTACCCGCCAGCCTTGGCGAACGGATACTGGCTCGTATTATTGACTATTTTCTGCTGTTTATCTACATTCTTGCCACTTCTTATATATTGGGGAAACTCAATATACATGCTTTTTCCGGAAGTACGTTTTTCCTGTTGTTCCTGTTCATCTATCTGCCTGTACTATGTTACTCGTTACTTTGCGAAGTTTTTAACCAAGGACAGAGTGCCGGAAAGAAACTTATGAATATCCGTGTGGTAAAAGCAGACGGTACGACACCCAGCCTGAGCGCCTATCTGCTAAGGTGGTTGCTCTATGGGATAGACGTAACTATTACCGGAGGATTGGGCGTACTGGTCATACTATTGACCAAAAACAGCCAACGTTTGGGAGATCTGGCTGCCGGTACAATGGTAATTAAAGAAAAGAACTATCGCAAAATACAGGTAAGTCTTGACGAGTTCGATTATCTGACTAAAGGATATCATCCCAGTTTTCCATCAGCTGCCGACCTGTCTTTGGAACAAATAAACGTAATCAGTAAAGCATTAGAATTACATCATAAGGATCGGACAAGACACATCGCACAATTGGCACCCAAAGTTCGTGCCCTGCTATCTGTAGATCAAACAAATATAAACGATGAAAAATTTCTTCAGACCGTTGTAAGAGACTACCAATACTATGCATTAGAAGAAATTTAGTATATCTTATTTCGTAAAAACAGACTAAACCGGGCTTTTATTCATCCCACTTTCAAGCAAATATCCAGACTCTTATACACACCTAATGCTTCGAAAAAACATAATGCACTTTAGTAGGAGGAGAAGAATCAAGACGAAGTAAACTATCACACATACATGCAACAAAAAAGCGTGCAGAAGTGTTTCTACACGCTTTTTATCTCTTGGTTTACGAAGACTGGCTTATTCCACCTGTCCCAGAGAGTTGCCGTATTCCATTTCTCCCTGCACCACAAATAAGATATCTTCCGGGTCATATTCACCCACTTCATCTTTTTTGGCTTCTTTCACGATGAATTCTACTACCTGCTCCAAGTCGATGTCAACATAACCGTCAGCATCGGGCTGAACATCCAGGATTCCGCTTTCAGAGTAGTACTCATCAATCAAATCGAGGAAATAGTACAACTCGTCTTCCGAAAACTTTTCCTTCAATTCCTGAGGCAAATAATTCCGGATGAACTCGATGGTCTTTTCATCATCGGCGTCATTTAACAAAAAATCGTCTTCCAGTCCCATAAACAAATATTTTTAATGAAAGTATATTATAATAATTTCTCAACTTTCTCTACAAATGCAGGTTTTCCTACGGCACCGACTTGTTTGTCTACCAATTCTCCATTCTTAAAAAATAGAACAGTAGGAATATTGCGGATACCAAATTCTGCAGGTAGATCACTGTTTTCGTCTACATCACATTTACCCATGATCACTTTTCCTTCATATTCTTTAGCCAGTTCATCGATGATAGGACCTACCATCTTACAAGGACCACACCAAGGAGCCCAAAAGTCAATAACAACCGGTGATCCTTCTGCGAGGATTTCCTTAAAGTTGTTGTCAGTAATCTCTAAAGCCATTTTCTATAATTATTAATTGTTAGTTATTAAGTATCTATCACTGTTATGCGGCAAAGATAATCAATTTATATGAAACGCAAGTTCGGGACGTTCCTTTAAATAGGAAATTAATTCTCTGCCAACCGAAAGTTTCACAGGACGGGAAATCAGGTCTACATACATCTTCCCCTCCGTATCCGTTACTTTGAAATAAAGTTCCGTATTTCCCGGGTGTTCTTTCGTTAAAGAAGCAAGCTCGGTTACCAAAGCCGAATTAAGTTCGGCAAGCGGAATCAGAATCGTAATCTTCTCTATCAGTTGTTCCTTGACATCGGGCAGCAATTCCATCGAAGTAATCTTGACATCAAGTTCATCGGGACGCCATTGTTTAGGTTGACAACGGGCTTTGATAAACAAGAAAGTACCTTCACCTAAATAGCCTTGGAAAGTAACCCAGTCATTTCCAAAGAAAGGAATCTCTGCCGAACCGGAATAATCTTCTATTTTAGCTATACCATAAGGATTTCCATTCTTACTGATACCCCGGCGGACACTGGTAACAATGCCTCCCATCGTAATCTCTCTTCCTGCCAAAGCCGATTTATCATCAAGCTCGCTCATATGTGTATTGCAAACATGTTCCAACACAATGGCATATTCATCAAGCGGATGTGCCGACAAATAAATACCTACCAGTTCGCGTTCCTTATTCAGTCTCTCCAAATCGTTCCAACGTTCCGCCGGTAGAATTTCGGGAGTCGCTATATCGATAACGTTATCTCCGCCGAACAAAGAATTAACGGCGGCAGCCTTATCAGCTTGGTAACGGTTGCCATAACGCATCAATGTCTCAAGAAAAGTCTCTCCTTTGCTGTTCACAGCAAAATACTGTTCACGCTTCAGTTCAGGAAAGCTATCGAATCCACCGGCAAGTGCCAGGCATTCCATATTTTTCTTGTTACAAGCATTCAGGTTGACACGCTGCACAAAGTCGAAGATACCTTTAAAGGGACCGTTCTCTTTTCGCTCCTCCATGATGCTTTGCACGGCAGCCTCACCCACACCTTTGACGGCTCCCAATCCGAAACGTATATTTCCATTCCGGTTTACGGTAAACTTCAGGTTACTTTCATTCACATCCGGTCCCAACGTCTGTACTCCCATCATTTTACACTCGTCCATCAGTTTGGTAATATCAGTGATATTCGACAAACTTCGGCTCATGACAGCAGCCATATATTCAGCCGGATAATTGGCTTTCAGATAAGCAGTCTGATAGGCAACCCAAGAATAACAGGTGGCATGTGATTTATTGAACGCATACGATGCAAATTTCTCCCAGTCCGCCCAAATCTTTTCAAGAACTTTCGGGTCGTGTCCGTTTTTCCTTCCGCCTTCTACAAACTTAGGTTTCATGTGATCCAACTTATCACGCAATTTTTTACCCATCGCTTTACGGAGGGCATCCGATTCACCACGCGTAAAGTCGGCCAGCAGACGTGACAAAAGCATGACCTGCTCCTGATAGACCGTAATACCGTATGTATCCTTCAGGTATTTCTCCATGACAGGAATATCATATTCAATAGGCTTACGTCCATGTTTACGATCAATAAAGTCAGGAATATAATCCATCGGACCCGGACGGTAAAGGGCATTCATCGCAATCAGGTCCTCAAACGTAGAAGGTTGCAACTCACGCAGGTACTTCTGCATACCGGCAGACTCAAACTGGAAAGTACCGATCGTTCGTCCGTCACTGTAAAGTTTATAAGTAGCCGGATCCTCGATTGAAATGGAATCGATATCCAGTTCCATTCCTTTACTCAAACGAATATTTTCGACAGCCTCCTTTATAATAGACAATGTTTTCAGCCCCAGAAAGTCCATCTTGATCAATCCGGTATCTTCGATCACCGAACCTTCATATTGGGTAACCAGCATCTTTTCGCCGGTCTCTTTATCATCAGCCGTGCTGACCGGTACCCAATCCGTGATATCATCACGACAAATAATAGTGCCACAGGCATGTACACCCGTTCCACGCACATTCCCCTCAAGCATCTTGGCATATTTCATCGTATCCCTCACCAAAGGATCGGGAGATGCTTCAGCCGCCTGCAATTCGGGCACATATTCTATGGCATTCTTCAGATTCAGTTTCTTATCCGGAATTTTATCCGGAACCAATTTGGCCAAGCGATCCGATTCGGCAAGCGGAAGTTTCTGGACACGGGCAACATCTTTGATAGCCAGTTTCGTAGCCATAGTACCATAGGTAATGATATGCGCTACCTTTTCCTGTCCATATTTCTCCGTCACCCAACGTAACACTTCGCCACGACCATCATCATCGAAGTCAATATCGATATCAGGCAATGAAATACGATCGGGATTCAAGAAACGCTCAAACAGCAAATCGTATTTGATCGGGTCTATTTTAGTGATCTGCAAACAATAGGCTACGGCAGAACCGGCAGCGGAACCACGTCCCGGACCAATGGAGACTCCCATATTACGCCCGGCGGCAATAAAATCTTGTACTATAAGAAAGTATCCCGGGAAACCCATGGTCTTCATAATATGTAATTCAAAGACCAGCCGCTCTTTGACCTCCGGTGACAACGGATCACCATAAAACTTCTTAGCTCCGTCGAAAGTCAGCTTTTTCAGATAGTCGGCTTCCAGTTTGATACGGTACAGTTTATCATAGCCTCCCAAACGTTTTATTTTATCTTTGGCTGCTTCCTCACTCAACACCACGTTGCCGTTTTCGTCTTGGGTGAACTCATCAAAAAGATCCTTTTCCGTATATTTTTGCCGATATCCTTCTTCTGTTCCAAAGTCCTCGGGGATTGCAAAAGTAGGCATAATCGGTGCGTGATCGATTGAATAATACTCTACTTTATCCAGAATCTCAAGTGTATTACTCAATGCTTCGGGCACATCGGCAAAGAGTTCATTCATCTCTGCCTTCGTCTTCATCCACTCTTGTTTCGTATAATACATCCGGTTCGGATCGTCGAGATCTTTTCCCGTACTCAAACAGATCAGCCGATCGTGCGCCTCAGCATGTTCTTCGTTGACAAAGTGAACATCATTCGTACAGATTAACTTGACATTATACTTTTTGGAGTATTCAATCAAATGCTTATTTACATTCACCTGCAACGGATAAGCTTCATGATTTGCTTTAGGCACTGTCGCTTTATGGCGCTGCATTTCCAGATAATAATCGTCTCCAAACAGGTTCTTATACCATTGGATGGCTTCTTCTGCTTCCGCCAACAATCCCTGAGTTATCTTTTTGGGCACTTCACCGCCCAAGCACGCAGAACAGATAATCAAACCTTCGTGATATTTCTCCAACTCGTTCCGGTCTGTACGGGGACGCATATAGTAACCTTTGGTCCATGCCCGCGAAACCAATTTTATCAGGTTATGATACCCCTTCTCGTTTTTGGCGAGCACAATCAGGTGATACCCGCTCTGGTCAGGCTTTCCCTCCTTTTTATCCATTGTACGGCGAGCCACATACATCTCACAGCCTATGATAGGCTTGAACAATCGCCCTTCCGCATCCACTATTTTAGCTTTACAGTCAGCAATCTCGGCATCTTTATCCGCACACTCCACTTCACCGGCTTCAATAGCTGCAATCCGCTTCTTCAGGTCCTTTATTTCTCCTTTCGGACCTCCATTTTTCTTATTAACATAGTTCGTAAACTCTTTAATGGCGAACATGTTTCCATGGTCCGTAACGGCAATACCTTTCATCCCGTCTTTCATAGCCTTATCGACCAATGCACTGACACTGGCCTGACCATCCAGAAGAGAATATTGCGTATGGACGTGTAAATGAACGAAATCCTGCATAGTTATAGGTTGATAATTTGAAGCCATAAAATTACAATGTCTACAGCTACTAACAAAGATAAACTTCAAAAAGTTATCAACATAAGTCATTTCTACCTGCAAATGCTTGCTGGATTTTTAAAATAAGTATACTTTTGCGGATAATTATCATTAAATAGCGCAAATGGGTCGACTTAAGAAATTAAAAAAGATAAGAATTCACCGTGAAGGAACACATATTTTATGGGGTAGTTTTTTTCTGCTACTGATCATAAATCTGGCTCTTTACTGGGGAATTGATTGTAAAATACCATTCTATCTGGTGGCTTTGGTAAGTATCGTCGTCTATCTGTTGATGGTTAACTTTTTCCGTTGTCCCATCCGGCTTTTCGGACAGGATACAGAAAAGATTGTAGTTGCACCGGCAGACGGAAAAATCGTAGTCATCGAAGAAGTAGATGAACATGAATACTTCCACGATCGCCGCATTATGGTATCTATTTTCATGAGCATACTAAATGTACACGCCAACTGGTATCCGGTAGACGGAGTGGTCAAGAAAGTCACTCATGATAATGGTAAATTCATGAAAGCATGGCTTCCGAAAGCCAGTACAGAAAATGAACGTTCAATGATCGTCATCGAAACTCCTGAGGGAGTAGAGGTAATGGCACGGCAAATAGCCGGTGCAATGGCAAGACGTATTGTAACATATGCCGAACCGGGAGAAGAATGTTATATCGACGAGCATTTGGGATTCATAAAATTCGGTTCACGTGTAGATGTATATCTCCCGTTAGGCACAGAAATCTGTGTCAGCATGGGACAATTGACCACCGGTAACCAAACTGTTATCGCCAAATTAAAATAAGAAACAATAATGGCAAATGCTATAACCCGCCACATACCCAATACAGTAACCTGCCTGAACCTTTTTTCAGGCTGCATTGCCGGCGTGATGGCTTTTGAAGCTAAGTATGAACTAGCTTTTATCTTCATTATATTAAGTGCTGTCTTCGACTTTTTCGACGGCATGCTGGCACGACTGCTTCATGCATATTCTCCGATAGGAAAAGAACTCGACTCACTGGCGGATGACGTCAGTTTTGGAGTAGCCCCTTCTTTACTTGTTTTTTCATTTTTGAAAGAACCCGGATTGATATACCCCGACTTTCTGGCAGGATTAAGAGATTATATCCCTTATCTGGCATTCCTTATCTCTATTTTTTCTGCTTTACGTTTGGCTAATTTTAACGTAGACGAGCGGCAAACCAGTTCTTTCATAGGCCTTCCGGTACCGGCCAATGCCCTCTATTGGGGAGCGTTAATCGTAGGTGGCAAAGATTTTCTGCTGGCACATTGCAATGTTATATACCTTATTATAATGGTAATGCTCTTTTCATGGTTGCTTGTGGCTGAAATTCCCATGTTCTCTCTGAAATTCAAAAATCTTTCTTGGAAAGATAATAAGGTAAGTTTCATATTTCTGATTGTCTGCATTCCATTACTACTGTTTCTGGGTATCAGCGGATTCTCAGCAGTTATTGTGTGGTATATCATTCTTTCACTTTTAACAAGAAAAAATAAATAAACAATCCTTCTGGCACGTTTGTTGTACTACAAATTTTAAACAATGCATAAAACAAATAGCCCATGTTTCACATTTTAGGATTTTTATTCATTATTGTCATAGCCGTTATAATCATCGGATTGGCCCTTGTAGGCAGCGTATTAAGAGCCGTTTTCGGACTTGGAAAACGCTCGCCCTCGTCAGGTTCAGATCGTAACGGACCCAATAATAATTCAGGAAGCAGAAGATATTACCACCAAACTCAGGCTAATGATAAAGAAGAAATCATCACTGGGACAGGAGCCAAGCACAAAAAACTGTTTGATGATAACGAAGGAGAATACGTAGACTACGAAGAAATAAAAGAATAGGGGCAGTGGTGAACTGTCACCTCCTCTTAGCAGCAAAAAAGTCTTTCATCAGCCCGGCGCACTCATCAGCCAATATTCCTTTGACAACAACTGTTTTAGGATGGAGTGCTTGCGGAGCATATCTCTGATAGCCTCTCTTATCATCTTCGGCACCAAACACCAGCTTTCCCGTTTGAGCCCAAGCAATAGCACCGGCACACATCACACAAGGTTCCACTGTGACATATAAAGTACATTCATTCAGATATTTCCCACCAAGAACATTGGCAGCGGCAGTAATGGCCTGCATTTCAGCATGGGCAGTCACGTCATTCAGTGTTTCAGTCAGGTTATGCGCACGGGCAATGATCCGCTCTTTACAGACCACTACAGCACCAACAGGGACTTCTCCTCTCTCTCCTGCTTTAACAGCCTCTATCAAGGCCTGCTTCATAAAATAAGAATCATCCAACATACGTCTAACGCCTCATATCGTGTTCACCAAAAAGAGTAGGATAATCCTCCTCCATATTTTTATGTATAAACATGAGAATCGTCTCACGAAGCCAGCGTGATTTATTCGTTATCTTATACTTATCCAGATAACGATCCACAATCTGCTGCTCATCTTCGCTCAGCAATATGCTCATCCGTCGTTCCCGCTTAGGTTCGTCCGGAGTTGCCTTATTACATTTTTTATCTCTCTTTCTCATATTCTTTGCAAATTTACTTTTACTTCTGTAATTTCAAAGAATAAAAAGAGTAAATTTGCAGAAATAATATGTCCGGTCGGCCGATACACATCCATGTTTTATCACCGGACCGACCTATAAATATAAAAATCTTCTTTATGGCAGAACACAACCTTTTAGGAAAAGCCGGAGAGGACGCCGCCGTCGACTATCTGGAACGGCATGACTACGTAATCCGGCATCGTAACTGGCGTAAAGGACATTTCGAACTGGACATTGTGGCAGCTAAAAACGGAGAACTGATTATTGTAGAAGTAAAAACCCGGAGCGATACGGACTTCGCACTTCCTCAAGACGCCGTCACTCCACAAAAAATCAGGCGCACTGTAATAGCAGCCGATACATATATCAAGTTATTCCAAATAGATGAACCTGTACGGTTTGATATTATCACCGTGATAGGCAAAACCGGAAATTTTAGAATTGAACATATAAAAGAGGCGTTTTATCCGCCATTATTTTAGAGTTTTATGAATATAGAATCAGCAAGAGAATACTGCCTCCGGAAAAAAGCAGTCACAGAATGCTTCCCATTCGACGAATATTCACTCGTCATGAAAGTAATGGATAAAATGTTCGCCCTGATCGATCTGGAAGGGGCCAATACGATTTCATTGAAATGTGATCCGGACTATGCCATCGAATTACGTGAGCACTATTCGGCCATCGAAGGAGCTTATCATTTTCACAAGAAGTATTGGAATCAAGTCTACTTTGACCGGGATGCGGATGACAAGCTGATCAAGCAACTGATAGATCATTCTTACGACGAAGTAATGAAGAAGTTTACCAAAAAATTACGTACCGAATATGATGCCCTGCCCTGAATCTTTCCCTGTCCCCCTTATTCATATTGCAAAAGCAGACTCCACCAACGGTTATTTAAATGCCCTCTGCGAAAAGGAGAAGGTTAGCGAACTGACCACAGTAGTGGCAGACTTCCAGACTGCAGGCAGAGGACAGCGCGGAAACAGTTGGGAATCGGAATACGGAAAAAACCTGATGTTCAGCTTCGTGTTGTATCCAACTTTCCTGGAAGCACGTAAGCAATTCCTGCTTTCACAAATCGCCTCTTTAGCAGTTAAAGAGACACTTGATCTATATATAGGAGACGTTTCTATAAAATGGCCGAATGACATCTATTGGAAGGACAAAAAAATCTGCGGAATGCTGATTGAAAACGATCTGATGGGAATACATATCAGCCAGAGTATTACAGGAGTAGGTATCAATATCAATCAGAAAGAATTTCACAGTTCTGCTCCCAATCCCATCTCAATCATACAGATCACCCACCGGGAGTCTGACCGTATGGAAATACTCGCACAAGTTCTTCAGCGGATAAAAGAATACTATAAGATCTTACAGGAAGGAGATATTGAATTTATCACCGATCGTTATCAGGCAGCTCTCTTCCGCAAAGAAGGCATACACTTTTATAAAGATTCAGAAGGAACATTTAATGCCGGAATTGTAGAAGTAGAAGCCGATGGTCATTTAGTTCTACAAGACGAGACGGGTAAGATCCGTCGATATCTATTTAAAGAAGTACAATACATTCTTTAAAATTGAGATTTAAAGTTTAAACCATTATCTTTGACCCTGTGTTCTTTATAAAAAAACATTCTTTTATGAAAACAGAATATTTATTCGTTATACTTTTAGTACTTATTGGTTTCAGTAGTTGTGAGGATTCCACCTCCGATGCTACACTTGAATTATCCCAATCAACTTTTGAAAACATCAGCAGTGACGGGGCCACTTTAACCGTAAACATTACCAGTAGTGACTCCTGGACAGCAGCAAGTTCTTCTACAGCATGTAATCCCGTTCCTAATCAAGGAACGAGCAATCAATCACTCAGCATTGTTGTGGAAGCTAACTTGGATGAAGCCCCCAAAAATATGACAGTTGTCGTTACTTCCGGCGGAATCAAGAAAACCATCAGCATTAGTCAGCAAGGAAGAAGTACAACAGCAGGTGAGTATCACTATAATCTACCGGTTATTTTCCATGTACTATATAAGGACAAAAACAATCCTTTACAATACGTTAAACAAGACCGTTTAGCCAAAATACTAGATACAGTCAACAAGCTTTATAAAGATAAAACCAAAAGTGTGGATATGAACTTGACTTTTACGCTGGCTACTACTGATGAAGATGGGAAACCCTTATCAACTCCGGGAGTGGAATATGTGTCATGGGAGGAAAGTTACCCTATCGACTGTGATGCCTTCATGAATGACGAAACAGGTAAATATGTAAAATACATCTGGGAACCGAATAACTATATCAACGTAATGGTATACAACTTCAAGGACGATGAGAGTACAAACAGTACCACACTGGGAATTGCACATATACCTTTTTCCACAGTAGGAAGCAATTATCTGGAAGGACTGAGCAAAACACAAAAATCTTATTTAGAGAAACAAAATCTGAAATTTCCATATAGTGTCTCCATCAACAGTTTATTCATTAATGACCAGTCAACTTCAACCCAATATAGTACAGCAGACATCACCGTAACATTAGCTCACGAATTAGGTCATTATCTGGGCTTACACCATGCTTTTTCTGAAAATGACGAAGGTATTTATGACGGTTGCTTTGATTCGAATTATTGTGACGACACCCCTACTTATAATAAAGTGGAGTATGACGCTGATTACGCCTACACCGCGAAGAATGATCCGGCAAACTTCACGTTTGACTATCTGGTAAAACGTGAAAATTGTAAGACCAATCAGACATTTACTTCTACTAATATTATGGATTATTCCGTAAGTTACTCAGACCGGTTTACCAACGACCAACGTTCCCGTATCCGTCACGTCCTGACATACAGTCCGCTGATACCCGGTCCCAAACAAGGACAAACACAAACGCGTTCCGTTGTCGAAGGACCGATTGATTTACCCATACGCACAGCCCGGTAACAACATATAGAAAAAGAGGTGAACAGTTATCTGTTCACCTCTTTTTCTATAAGCTTTATTCTTTCTAATGTCTTTTGAGCTTCAGTAGAAGGGAATTGACTGATCACCTTTTGAAGATATTCCCTTGCCTTTCCGTATCCGGTACTCATCACACGGCTAAGACCATCACGATAGCGTGCATACTGCATCCGAGTGGGAGCACTAATCTTTTTATAATCGGCTTCTAACTGTTTTTTCTCTCTCTCCGCCTTCAAATAAAGATAATTTCCAATAAAAATATTGGCTGCCAGATTATCCGCATCCAATGACAATACTTTCCGGTAAGTCTCCAAAGCTTCAGACTCCCTCCCACGGCATACTTCCATCTCAGCACATGACACAAGACAATTAACATCATTCGGAGATTTTTGAAGCAACTCTTTGTAAAAAAGATACGCTTTGTCATAGCTGCGTGATTTTTTGTAATAAGCAGCCAGTTCCCGCCCTATCCTGGATGATACTTCCAGACTCTTATCCACACTTGTCCAATAGAACATTTCGGCTTTCTCTACATTGGTATTTACCGCTTGGCGGAACAAAGTAACAGCTTGGTCCCACTGTCTGTTATCAAGGGCAACAGAGACCTTCTGCAAAGTCTCTCCCACCATCTGAGCCGAAAGCACAAACGGGAAAGAAAAGAGCAAGGAAAGAAATAAAGTCAAGGTTTTCATCTTCTTCATTTTTATTTAGTTAGGTCCCTACAAAGATAGTATTTATATTGTGTATTCCCAAGTCACATACTCACTATTATTTTCAATATTTGTGAGCCTGACCCTTTGTTATATTCAGAGCTTTCCCACACGCCGGCTCGCCGGAACTTTCATCCCATTACCTTTAACGGTGTAAATAGCATCCTGATCACTTTCCTGATAACATCTGCAATAATCAAAATAGACATAGGCAGGTACTTGATTTTCCATCACATTACCTCCCCATTCTCCTGCGGAACAAGAGAAATAAACCATTTGGTAAGCACTTGGCACTTGTTTGGGATCATCTTTCCGATTCACCCGACGGGTAACCTTACCATCTGTGTAGAAAATCAGTTCTTCGGGGGTCCATTCCACAGCAAATGTATGCTCTTTACTCTGAGCTTCATCCAATACAAAATACTCGGTAGACGAACGGTGTTCTTTAAATTGCCCACTTTTATCGTAATCCAGAGCTGCATGTTGCACTTCTGATTGCTGCTCCTCCATTGCTTGTTTTTTATACCAATGAAGTGTCTGAAAGATTTGTTTATCTTTAGGAATATATTCAAAAACATCAATTTCAGTTCCTTTTCCATACTTATCGGCTTCATCAAAATGTATCCAAAAAGCAGGCCAGTAACCTTCACCAATACAGTCTCTAAATGAAGCCTTTGTCTCATAATAACCATAACGTGCCATGAACCTGCCCAGTGATAAAATCCCACCGGTCATCACAACATTGTTTTGTGTCGGGTATTTAGAGACTTCCAAACGAAGTTCGCCATGCAACTCTTTGGTCCAATCCTCATGACACAGCACATAGTAAGGTTTCTCTTGATACATACCTCTACGGGTAAAAGGACTTCTTCTACTTCTCGTATCCCATTTTAAAGTATCTATCACTCCATCATCGAACTCATCATTAAACACTAAATGATACGTTCTACCCGTTATCGGCGATTTAAATACGGTAGGAATCTCTGATGGATGAAAACTCAACCTACCGGTTGTGTTCATACCTTTTCTGAGTTTGCCTTTAATCGCTTTAGGATTAAGTGTAATATTAATAGCTTCTGACGGAACAGTTTGTACTGAAGATGTCTTTAATGAAAGAATAGCCATACTATCATTTACGTCAACGTTAAAAGCTATTTCTTCCGCATTGCCAATCAACAAAAAAGCAGGTGCTTCTGTTTGCTTAAAATGTAATCCCTCGGGAAGTTTCACTACTAATTTCCCCCCATAACAGTTAGGCGTATTCGTTTCCATAAATCCAGTAGCCGCCTTGCCAAGCAAATCAATAAAAATATCATCCGCTTCGGAATAATCCCATTTCCACGTTATATCCTTAGACCCTGCATGCACATAAATGACTTGTAGTAATATACAAATCATTATTAGAATAAATTGCCTCATATGTTTTTCATTTAGTTATTAAATTCAAATTGATAATGCTACCTCGCTGCGATGTTTGTTAATTGTCTGTAAGATATCTTTCAATATGCAGACAAAAATAATATTAATTCCTGTATCGAGAACGTTGCGAACCAATATAATTACATGATTGTTCACATCATTTTCATATTCTCTGTTTTTCATGTAACTTTGCATGTCAATGAATAAACAAATGCACATCAGTAACGGAAACAAACGGATTCTGCAAATAGCCGTTCCCTCTATTATTACCAATATCACAGTCCCGTTATTGGGACTGGTCGATGTCACTATTGTAGGACATCTGGGATCGGCCGCCTACATCGGAGCCATTGCTGTAGGTGGCATGCTGTTCAACATCATTTACTGGATATTCGGCTTTCTACGGATGGGCACCAGCGGCATGACTTCCCAAGCATTCGGACAACGTAATCTGGAAGAAGTAACAAAACTGCTTCTACGTTCAGTCGGCGTGGGATTGTTTATCGCACTCTGTCTGATGACTCTGCAATATCCCATCCAAAAAGCCGCATTTGCTTTCATACAGACTTCCGACGAAGTAGAACGTCTGGCCACTCTCTACTTTCGTATCTGCATCTGGGGGGCTCCTGCCATGCTCGGCCTTTACGGTTTTGCCGGCTGGTTCATCGGAATGCAGAATTCCCGTTTTCCGATGTATATCGCTATTACGCAGAATATTGTGAATATCCTGGCAAGTCTTTGTTTTGTATTCCTTTTCGGAATGAAAGTAGAAGGAGTAGCTCTCGGAACGCTTATAGCTCAATATGCAGGTTTCCTGATGGCTCTGCTTTTATGGCTACGTTATTATAAACAATTGCGGAAACGAGTCCATTGGAGAGGCATTTGGCAAAAACAAGCCATGTATCGGTTCTTTCAGGTAAATCGCGATATTTTTCTCCGTACTTTGTGCCTGGTAGCTGTAACGATGTTCTTCACCTCTGCCGGAGCCGCCCAAGGCGAAGTAGTACTGGCTGTAAACACTTTATTAATGCAGCTGTTTACCCTCTTTTCATATATTATGGATGGATTTGCCTATGCAGGCGAGGCACTTGCCGGTCGTTATATCGGCGCCGGTAATCGTATGGAGCTTCACCGTACCGTCCGACAGTTATTCGGATGGGGTGTCGGATTATCAGCCGGGTTCACCCTTCTTTACGGTATTGGTGGACAATCATTTCTGGGATTACTGACAAACGAATCATCCGTTATCCAGGAAGCCGACACTTACTTTTATTGGGTATTAGCCATTCCCCTTGCCGGATTTTCCGCCTTTTTATGGGATGGCATTTTCATAGGTGCCACCGCTACCCGCCAGATGCTTTTCTCCATGTTCATCGCTTCTGCCAGTTTTTTTCTTACCTATTACATCTTCCAAGAAGTAATGGGAAATCATGCCTTGTGGATGGCTTTTATTATCTACCTGTCGCTTCGCGGACTTGTACAAGCTTTTTTAGCAAAAAAGATAGTCCATTAAAAGGAATCGCGTATCTTTGCAAAAAAGTAAACCAACAATCAGAATCGTATGGCAAAATACAAAAGAGTCCTGTTGAAGCTCAGCGGTGAGAGCCTGATGGGAGAAAAGCAATACGGCATCGATGAAAAGCGATTGGCCGAATATGCCGCACAAATCAAAGAGATTCATGAACAAGGCGTACAAATCGGCATCGTTATCGGTGGTGGTAACATCTTCCGTGGACTGAGTGGAGCCAATAAAGGTTTCGATCGGGTAAAAGGTGACCAAATGGGTATGCTGGCCACAGTAATTAACAGCCTTGCCTTAAGTTCGGCATTAGTTGCGGCCGGTGTGAAAGCACGTGTACTTACAGCCGTACGCATGGAACCTATCGGTGAATTCTACAGTAAATGGAAAGCTATTGAATGCATGGAAAATGGCGAAATCGTCATCATGTCGGCAGGAACCGGGAATCCGTTTTTTACTACCGACACCGGCTCATCGCTTCGCGGTATCGAGATAGAAGCAGACGTCATGTTGAAAGGTACTCGCGTAGACGGTATCTATACTGCCGACCCGGAGAAAGATCCTACGGCAACCAAGTTCCACGACATCACTTACGATGAAGTGCTGAAACGAGGACTGAAAGTGATGGACTTGACAGCTACTTGTATGTGTAAGGAGAATAATCTGCCGATCGTAGTATTCGATATGGATACAGTAGGCAACCTGAAAAAAGTGATTACCGGAGAAGAAATCGGTACATTGGTACACAATTAACTTCATAAACTACACTTATTATCAACGGGTTAACAAGTAGATGGAATACTTCTACCTGTTAACCCGTTCTTCATTCTTCATCTTTCGCGTTCTACTTTGTTCGCCTTCTTTTTCTTACAGCAGACCTTTTATCATCAATAGCCCCGATAATCGGTATTACTACTCTCAGATATGGAAATGGACTTTCCCTCGAACGGCGTATGAGCATGGATATAATACCTAACCTATCCTCTAGCCTTTACTATCTTTATTTCTTGCGTTTTATCAACATAATCACCGAATTCGATTCTTCATTCAGTCCGGCAGCAATTTCTTTTAGCTTACCTTTCAGTTCTCCTTTTTCGTTTGCCTCGACAAGGTCTGAAGCATTTAAAGCACGACAGGTTACAATTTCTTCATCTACAGATTTTTCGGGTTGCTGTCCCAATGCAACCCGGTGTTTATTAGAAAAGTCATCATTATATACGGTATATTGAAATATTGCTTTTTCCTGTTTATCATACACTAAATCATTGGTCGGGAAACCTCTCCCCTTTTCAAAATTAAACTTCTTATCAAGAGTTTGCATAAAATAATACCGATCAGTGATAATGGTCGGAAAAAGAAATACTTTAGGATCCATAGAATGAATGGAAGGAGTCCGTACAATAAATGGACTGAGAGTGCCATCCGGTAAGTAATTGTATACTGTGTCAGATGATGTTTTCGTCAGCAGACAATTACCATCATGCGGGGTTATCAGAAAAAAAACTGGAGTCACTATCGCCTCATCTTTCGTCACAACCGGTGTCTCGAGTTCTTTGAAAGGAATTTGAATTTTTCGTGTAACACTTCCGTCTTTCTTGGAAATAAGTACATGGCATGATTCGTCGGTTTCTATCAATGGCAAATAACTTTTATAACCAATCAGATGATCCCGGTCATAGTCCGATAAAAACTCATAATAGCAGGTATCTGGAAATGGGAGACTTCTATTGAACTCTCCATATAAGTCATATACCAATATTTTCCTTGCAGGATAATCTACAACAAACATTTCGTTATTATCTTCATCCAGAACAATAGACGTAATATGCGAATATTCTTCACCACTTTGTCCCAAACGGTTAATCTTCCGTAACCCCTTACCAGTAGCCCTGTCAAACACAAAAATATTACCATCCATAATCCTGTTTGCAACCAACAGAATTTTCTTGCCGGTAGCTTTCACAATACCTTGAGTTATAAAATCGTCAGTAGTTTCCAACGGAACGTATTCTACATCCATAAAATCTTGAAGGATCAGTTCCTTTTTAGGATAATCCGCACTAACATCAACCGTGATGCAATCATCTGTCAGTTGTTTATTTCCTCCACATCCTGTCATTACAAACAGAGATATTACCAAAGCCGCATTGATCTTTTTCATTTTATCTATATTTAACGTGAGTTCAATATTATGAATAATATAATAATCAAGAGAAATAATTATGAGTACTGAATCTATAGTATCTAACAATAGCAATTACCGCTATGCTCTCAGAGGCTAAAGTTACTAAAATCTATTGTTTAACAAATGATTTCTACTAAGAATCTGAATGGTAACAAGAAAAAGTACATCATCATCGTAATGCTCCCAACTAAATAAATAATTGGGAAACTATAGTTATCCTCTTTCTATTCTATTTAGACAATTCTCTTTATTTCAAATATTATTACCCATAATATACATACAAATACCTGACATATCTGTTTCTCATACGTATTTTTATTATTTTTTTGAATTGAGGAAATAAATTCTACCTCCTCCGACAATTTTCATCAAATAAGTGTTACTGGGTGAATATACAAACATTAACTTGTGGATTCCACTCCCCAAGTATATACCTAACTAAAAAACATTGATTCATAAGACTTTAAAAGGTTATAACTCATGGAGAGTGTTAAACTAAGTCGTTTCTCAAATTCAAGTTGTATCTGATTATTAACGGTAAAGAAAATATTTTATGATAAGCACAACCGATTAAATAAACCTAGAAAAGACCGATGATAAACAATAAACTAATAAAGAACATCACTAAAATAGAAACACTCTAGTCAATAGTTATTTAACTATTATATTATGAAGATATTGACTGCTATAGTTACCCTTCTTTGAAAAAAGATCCACCATTAACTTTAAATTAGTCTATGATAGACAACTACAATTATTCTAATATTGTATCAAACTCATATTAAATTAATGCACTAAAAGCAGTACCAACCATCAATATAAATTAAAGAAGTCTTTACTGATTTCAATTTTGTACCGGATATCCGGTACAAAATCATTTTACAACAATTTTATAAAGCAATATGTTTGATTTTCACAACGACAAACTATATATTTGCGAGACAAGATTAAAAAGCACACAATTATTCGTTATTTGATCTAATAAAAAGTATTCATACTTTATGTAAAACCAGAAATAAAAATCTATATATTAATCTATAAACACACACAACATGGAATGGCCCAAAAGTAAAAATAACAAAATGGAAGAGCTATTGGAAAGAATGAGCCAATTTGAAGCTAATCTTGCTCAATTAATCTCAACCGGAATACCCAATCACACTCCCTCTCCAGCTACCGATGAGGCGACATCCTCCCCCAATGAACAGGAACAACTTTCTCCCGAACAAGAAGAAGAAATGAAATTAAAAATCCAAGAGCTTCAACAAAAAGAAGAAGAGTTGAATCTACGTGCTGAAAAGTTGGATAAATTAGCAAAAGAACTTGAAGAACGGCAGCAGAACCTGGAGAATAGGAATCCAAACGATGAACGCTCCATAGAGCCTGCGACGCATCCCGATCACTCGTTCCCTTCTCAAATCGGAGATCAAATAAATACATTAAAAAAACTATTGGAAGATTCTTCTTACAAAGATAAAATCATTAAGGATCTTCATGAAGAACTGCAAAGTCATAACCGGGATCTTCATGCGGAAATCGTAAAACCTCTTCTGAAAAACATGATAAAAATGCATGAGCGACTCACGAAAACTTATAAGTTTTATGAAAATACGGAAGCTAAAAGTTCCCCTGAAACTTATACGAGATTATTGAGAGAAGTGGAAAATTGTAAACTGCATATTCAAGATATTCTAGAAGACGAATACGACTTAGAGTATTTTGAACCGACAATAGGCAGCGCATATTCACCTAAAGAGCAAACAGCCATCCGAACAGTGATCACTAATACCCCGGAACAAGCCGGCACTATTAAAGAATTTCATTACGGAGGCTTCCGAAATACTACCACAAACAAAATATTTCAACCCTCAACAGTCACTGTATATAAAAAATCAGAATAATCAACTCATCTAAAAAAAACTCTAAAAAGATAAATAACTATGGACAATACCAGAAGTGTATATGGTATCGATTTGGGTACCACCTACAGTTGCATTGCACAAGTAGATAAATTCGACCAAGCCATTGTTCTCCGCAATTTCGAAGGAGATGCCACTACTCCATCCGCTGTATATTTTGAGGATATGGACCATGTTGTCGTGGGAAAAGAAGCCAAAGGTATGTTGGCCACTGAACCTACCAAAACGGCAGTATTCATAAAACGCCATATAGGTGTAGATGACAGTTTCGATAAAAATACAAACGAATTTCCCTATCATTACGACCCAACAGAAATTTCGGCTTTCATCTTAAAAAAGCTGGTTAAAGATGCCAACGATTTGGGAGATAATCCGGAACCGATCAAAGATGTCGTTATCACTTGTCCGGCCTATTTTGGAACCAAAGAGCGTATGCAAACCAAGCAGGCCGGAGAAATAGCCGGCTTAAATGTACTTTCTATCATCAATGAGCCTACGGCTGCCGCGATCTCTTACGGTGTAAAGACTGATCAGAAAAAAACGGTTTTAGTATACGACCTCGGAGGCGGAACATTTGACGTTACCCTAATTAACGTGAACGGTGGTGCCATTAAAGTAATAGCCACAGGTGGAGACCATCATTTAGGAGGAGTAGACTGGGATACCGCATTAGCTGAATATATGCTGGCAGCTTTTAACGAACAAAATAACACTTCTTATTCGTTCGAAGACCGATTAGACCTAAAATATGAGTTGTTATTACTTGCAGAAGACAAGAAAAAAGTATTGACAGCCAAGCAGACAGCGAAAGCAACTTACCAATATGAAGGCAATTCCGCACGTATAGAGATTAGCCGTGAGTTATTCAATTCACTGACAGAAAGGAAACTGGACGAAACGATTGATGCCACCAAGAAGGTTATTGCTATTGCCAAAGAAAAAGGTTACAATAATATTGATGAAATACTGTTGGTGGGAGGCAGTAGCCGCATGCCACAAATAAAGGAACGGGTAGATAAAGAATTCAATTGTGATGCCAAACTAACCGACCCGGATGAATGTGTAGCCAAAGGAGCGGCAATTTATGCTATGAATGCCGCCTATTCACAAGCAGTTCGCGACTATGAAGAAGGAGAAAGTGATGATAAACCGGCTCCTCTCCGTGGAGATCGCACTACAGTGGTCAATGTCACCAGTAAAACATATGGTACCGACGTAATCATTGAAGGACAAAGCATGGTGCAAAACCTCATTTTTGCAAATAGTTCGTTACCCACAAAACGAATTGAAACCTTTACTACTTCTATTCCTAACCAACGAGGTGTATCTGTGAAAGTATTTGAAAGTGATTTCACAAATATGGAAACAGAAAGTATCGTGGAAGAAAGATTCTGCACACTAATTGACGACCATACGCTTAAACTGAGCAAAGACTGGCCTCAAGGTACCCAGATTTCAGTTACATATCAGATTGACCAGGAAGGTATCTTGCACGGATTAGCTTATGTAGAAAATGATAAACTTGAATTCGATCTCAAAATCACCGGTGTAAAATGTGAAGAAGAACTCAGAAAATCAAAAGCAATCATCGACAAAGCATCAGTAGAGTAAAAAACAGAACAAAGCAGAACCCTATAAATGGATAAGACTTTATTAAAACTGGAAATCGGCAAGTGGAACGAAGCTTGTCGATTTCTTAAAAGCAAACAAACAGAACTCTCTACAGCAGAATGGACTGCTATAGAGACACTGGCCGACTATTGGCGAAAAAAATTTGATCCGGATGCTACCAGCGAATGCATGGACCTGATAAGCACTCTTGAACAATCGGATAAATTACACAGCAATAATAAAGAAATTATTGTATGGAGTAAAGAGTTTCGTACCATCGCCAGGAAGTATTACACTAAAGACGAAACTACATTTTTAGTATTCCAAAATGCGTTAAAGGAATTATATCAGAGTTCTGCACCCCGCTCTTCGGCTCCTCTTCAGACACCTGTCAACAGTGAATCTCAAAATATCATATTAAAACAAAATGCAAAAAAATGGGTAAGCACTTATTCGCAGTTATACGAGAATCAGAATGAACTGGACCGAGATGAATGGAATGCTGTCCGTTTCTTAGCCAATTTCTGGAAAAACGGTACATTTAACGAAACGTCCCGAAAAGAATGTGAGCAGTATATCTCCATTCTAATCGCATCAGACAAATTGCATAGCAATAACAAAAACATCATTACCTGGAGCAAAGATTTTCGTGGAATAGCCAAAACATATTATACAAAAGATTCTAAAACTTTTGAGGACTTCAAAAAGTTCATGACGAAATATACTCGCGAAAACCCGATACAAGAAAGGACCCCTCAGGAAAGAATACCACAAACTCCTCCCCGGCAAACATCCCCTTCCATTGAAATAACCGGATTGGTAATTGCCAATACTGACGAAAAAGGTGATCCCATTCCTTCGAATCAGGCCGAGCTCGATACTCGTAGCTGCTATTTACAGCCTCGAATTGATTATCGAGTATTAAGAGGAGGGAGCAGTGTAGATATATGGTACAAATTATACGCTCCCGACAGGACACTCATGACAGCCAGCAACAGCAAGTCCGGTTATACGTGGTATGGTAATGTCCCTCTCACAGGTTCCCGATCTGCATATCCCTTGAATGGCTTCGGAAGTATGTCTGGAAATGTATTCTCCGCTGGCCAATGGATTATTGAATTCTTTGAGAATGATCTGCAAATTGCAACGTACACATTCACTATCAAACAACACCGGACCTCTACTCCCCCCCCACAATCACGGGTAACGCCGCCACCTCCTCCAAGAACTCCATCTAACCGACGAACATCTACAGTTTCGCCTAAAAAGGGGCACGGAGGTTTGTGGTCGTTCTTGATTATCGCCGCTATTATAGGCTTTTGCGGCTATCAATATTGGTATAAACCTATGACCATTGATCGGGATGCAGAGCGTACCTATGTATACGTATCCAGCTTGTTGCAACGTTCCGATAAAAATGCAAATGTAGAATATAATCGTATCCAATCTCTGCCCTATGGTTCGGAGCTCATCACTTACCAAAAAGAAGGAGATGGATGGTCATACATTAAAGCTAATGAGAAAAAGGGATATGTATCTACCAATTATACCCTAAGTAAAACTGATTTTGAATTGTTGAATAACTTATGGGGAAGCAAAGAAGCTATGGAAGGAGCACCGACAGCAAAATGTCGGCTGGCACTCGTAGACTTTATAAAGAAAAACAACTATAAAACAGGGACGGGGCAATGGCAGTTGTTTGCACAACCTATAGAAGTCAAACCTAATGCAGTACTTTACCCTCGACTGGCTAACGGATATACGAAGTTTACAGAATTTGCATTTGTCTTATCCAACAGCTCCACACATGAAGGTGTATTGGCTATTTATTCGTTTGCAGATGACGAAACTCCCGTTTTTATATATCAAGAGCAAACAACAGAAAATGCCAAAATAAAAGATGTTAGATATTATCCATGGAAAACAGATAAATATAAAGTTATCTATGCTACCCCAAATGCTATGGTTAGCCGCTCGCCTCAACTCCCAACCAACCAGCAACCGTCAAAAGCAAAGAGTGAGAACGGACTAAAAATAACGAAGGCACTTTTTGGAAATACTGATAAAAGTTACAATATTCTTACTCAATTTGGGACACAGCTCCCCACCACCACTCAGTACTTGTCTCCACGTATTTTCTATGAAAATCCTGCGGGGAAGAGTTCAGTGGTCATCAAATATAAAATTATCACTCCACAGGGGAACTTAATGACTGGAACAGGATCACCCTCCAGATATACTAATGAACAAAAAGTAACTCTAAACAGATCCGGATATATTAATTTAGCCGGTTGGGGAAATACAACCGGAGATGCGTACACTTCTGGAACTTACCGAATAGAATTCTGGTCCGAAGGAGAATTATTGTATTCAACCGGAGTGCAAATTCAGGGCAATTCAGAAAAGGCTGTAACTGTTTCTTCAAACCCAGTTGAGTGTCCCATCAAAATCCGAACAATGTTATTTGCCAACTCAAACGATAAAGGGACTATTTTAGAAGATTATGGGAAGCCGCTTTACGGAAATAAATTACAATACCTGAAACCAAAGATTATTTATTCAAGTCTAAACGGGGTCAGAAATATTACATTGTATGCCAAAATCTATCGTCCCAATGGTGTACTCATTGCCAACAAGAACTCGCCGAACGGATACACTTACAAACATGGTATGTATACACCTGCTGTCGGAGCTGATAACAATGTTTCTTATTTAACAAGCTGGGGAAGTCCAGAGTGTGACGTGTATTCTCCAGGTACTTATCAGTACGAGATATGGTACGAGGGAAGTAAAATCTTCTCCTGCCAAGTAATTGTACACTAAGCATAATACAATGAAAAAGAAAATTATACGGTATCTAATTATATCGCATCTAACATTTATCCTTTCTATAGGCGGTATGGCAGTAGCTTTCTACTACTACCATACTGCCCAAATGGCACAAATTAAGAATGCGAACATTCTTCTCATCTCAAAAGATGAAATGAAATTACGCTTAATAGACTATAAGGGCCAAGAATTATTCACTGCCGACATAGCTTGTGGGAAGAATTATGGCAACAAGGAAAAACAAGGAGATTTAAAAACTCCTGAAGGAACTTTTAAAATAATCGATATCCAAGATGCTTCTAAATGGAAACACGATTTTGGAGATGGGAAAGGTGAAATAGAGGGTGCATACGGTAATCATTTCATCCGGTTAGAAACACCCGGACATAAAGGAATTGGGATTCATGGCACCCACGACCCATTATCTATTGGGACCCGAGCGACCGAAGGATGCATTCGAATCAAAAATTCAGAATTAGAGCAATTAGTATCTTTAATCCGAGTGCCGACAACTGTTATCATCACGCCTTCTGTAAAAGACATAAAAACCCAGTAAATAACAAACTGATGAAAACATTCAAACGATTCCTGTTCATTTGTATCGGACTATTCATTATAGTCCTCTCTACCCAAGCTTTGGAAAAGTATGAAGTGACTGCCAATACTTTTCTAAACATACGTAGTCATGGAAGCACAAATGCTCCTGTCATCGGAACAATAAATCATGGAGGAATCGTAAATGTAGAATCAATAGATGGAGAATGGGCAAAGGTATCCTTCAATGGCGGATATGGATACGTAAGTACGACCTACATACGACCTGTTACTCCAACACCTCCCGCAAAAGCTCCAACAAATACATTCAGCGACTGGTTTCGACAAACAAATTATGATTGCCGCCCTTTAGTTTATATCATATTAGGACTTTCTATTGTGCTATTCATCCTTAGAATGCGTCGTGGAGAAAGTACTCCGCTGGAAGACAGCGAACATACGATAAACCTCAGTTTATTCATTACCGTCTGTTTGTTAGAACTATTTTATGTGTTTTCAATGGGCGCAAATAGTATTTGGTTTTGCACTCCCGATAAAATAGGATGGCTATGGACCATCATTAATTTCTTTATATTCGGTGCAGTTGTATTTAATCAATGGATGTGTTTTTTCAATACCTTGAATGATGTGCAATACAATTCCTACGCAACTTTCAATTGGACATGGGGAATATATACTTGGGGCATCTGTATCATAGGCGCTATCATCTGTGGCTTTTTCTTTGCAGGCTTTTTGCCTGTGGTAGGAATTGGATTTCTTGTCGGACAATCTGTGCAAACAGGTATTATTTTCAATAAAGTACTTCCCAAAGGTGGATGGAAACATGCGTGTATCTGTACATTAACTTATTTAATTGGTTCAACAGCCACTGTCTTAATTGTAGCTCATTTCCTCATCCTTTTACTAATTGTACTAATCGCTCTCTTTCTGCTTTCACTTTTAGGAAAATCATCTTCTTCATCCGGCGGTAAAAGATGCTCCAATTGTAGTCACCTCAGTGGTTCCAGTTGTAACTTAAGCGGACGTTATATCAGCAGCCCGTCTACCACCTATTGCGATAATTACCAATAATACTATTTAGAAAGAGAAACGTCAGGCAACGCATTTCTCTCTATAGATAGTTGCAGATAATCAAAAAATAATCTACTTTTGTTTTCAAAATGAATCAAAGTGCCAATTTTATAAATACTTAATAAGATGGTAGACGTAAAAACGATTATCGAAGAATCACAAGAGAAGATGGATATGGCAGTGATGTATCTGGAAGAAGCACTGGCACACATCCGCGCCGGAAAAGCAAGCACACGCTTGCTGGATGGTATCCGTGTAGACTCTTACGGAAGCATGGTGCCCATCAGCAACGTAGCTGCCGTAACCACTCCCGATGCACGCAGCATCACGATTAAACCTTGGGATAAAAGCATGTTCCGGGTTATTGAAAAAGCCATTATCGACTCCGATCTCGGCATTATGCCGGAGAATAACGGTGAAATTATCCGCATCGGTATTCCACCTCTTACCGAGGAACGCCGTAAGCAACTCGCCAAACAATGTAAAGCTGAGGGTGAAACAGCCAAAGTCAGTATCCGTAACGCACGGCGCGACGGCATCGATGCACTGAAGAAAGCTGTAAAAGACGGTTTGGCTGAAGATGAACAAAAGAACGCAGAAGCTAAACTGCAGAAGGTTCATGACAAATACATTGCCAAAATTGAAGAAATGCTGGCTGAAAAGGACAAAGAAATTATGACCGTATAATTGAAATACAAGTTACGGGCTACCATACACATCTGTGTATAACGCCTCATCTTAATAGCCCGTAACTTGTAACTAGCTGCTTATAAAACATGAAGGGATTAGTAATAAAGAATACAGGTAGCTGGTATCAGGTAAAAACTGATGACGGGCAGCTGGTTGAATGTAAGATCAAAGGTAATTTTCGGCTGAAAGGCATACGGAGTACAAATCCCGTTGCCGTAGGTGACCGTGTACAAATCATACTCAATCAGGAAGGAACAGCCTTTATCAGTGAGATAGAAGATCGGAAAAATTACATCATCCGCCGTTCATCGAACCTCTCCAAACAATCACATATTCTTGCAGCCAATCTCGACCAATGTATGCTGGTGGTGACTGTTAACTATCCCGAAACTTCAACCACTTTTATCGACCGCTTTTTAGCATCGGCAGAAGCCTATCGGGTACCGGTGAAGATTCTTTTCAACAAAGTGGATGCTTATGATGAAGACGAATTGCATTATCTGGACAGCCTCATCACGCTCTATACCCAAATAGGTTACCCTTGTTTTAAAATATCCGCACTGACCGGTGAAGGAGTCGATGCCATACGCGAGGAATTGAAAGGTCGGGTAACCCTCTTCTCCGGACATTCGGGAGTAGGCAAGTCGACCCTTATCAATGCCCTTGTTCCGGGGCTGGAAGTCAAGACTGCGGAAATATCAGCTTATCACAACAAGGGAATGCACACCACCACTTTCTCCGAAATGTTCCCTGTACCGGGAGACGGATACATTATCGACACTCCGGGCATCAAAGGTTTTGGTACTTTCGATATGGAAGAGGAAGAGATAGGTCACTACTTCCCCGAAATATTCAAAACTTCGGCAAACTGTAAATATGGAAACTGCACACACCGCCAAGAACCCGGTTGTGCTGTTCGGAAAGCAGTAGAAGAGCACTACATCAGCGAATCACGCTACACTTCCTATCTGAGTATGCTTGAGGATAAGGAGGAAGGAAAATACCGTGCGGCATACTGAATCTCTGCTATTTTTCAGAGAATATTCTTTATTCTATTTTAATGCTTCACTTGGCAGAGCAACTGCTTCTCCTACAAAAAATACGTTTCGATCTTCCGTCTTCCACCTTTTTCCACTTACTCCATTAATGATCAATGCAATGACGCGGTGGAAGATCGCATTTTCAGCCTGTTTATCTTCCACCCGCATCTTCTATCTTCCACCCGTCAACTTGAGTGCCATCCAATCGTTAAGACGCTGATAGGCAACACTAAGGAACGTATTTATTAACTGAATACATTGTTTAGAGCATTGTGCTTTCCTTTACTGTTTAGTCGAAAATGATCCGTTCTTCATCCCATCCCCGCCACCCGGGCTTATGAGCCCGTATACCAAGGCCCATGAGCCCGCATACCAGGGCCGGAAGAAACAAACGGAGATTCATCATAACATACTTGTATACAATCGTTTAATATCAAAAACAAATACCGTTGGTTAGTTCGTAATCCGCGAAGAAAAAAAGAACCGTCGCACTTTATCAAGAGGATGATTCGATGGCTGTTACAATAAGTCCTCACTCTTTTACTAAAAAGATAATGAGGCTTTCATATGTATACAGATTACCCCGGATATGGTTCGCTCCATCGGAGAGAGTTTATCGTTTATCTCCGAAAGTATAACAGGCCCGTCAGCGACCGACACCTTCACCAAACGCGAAAATACAGCATTGATTTATAATAGAAGGGATACAGCAAGAGAAAGCGTAACTACTCAGATATCAACAGAGTACATACTATTCGTCTCACTATTCAATAACAGCAAGAATGGCATTGCATACCGTTTTTTTTTAATTAGTTAATTAAAAAAAAAAAATCTTTTTGGAGGATGTTCATATAAAAAAAAAGTCATATATTAACAAAATAATAATTTTATTATTACTGAAAACCAAGAAACCTTACTAATTATGAAAATACTCTTTTTCCTAGACGTCTCCAATCAGCGACAAGTTGACTTTTGTAATAGAATACTAACATCTTAACAATATGTAAAAATTGAATCTATCACTTCCTTTTGCATAAGCACGCTTATTAAGAAGACAAGTAATCATTATAGTAACAGCCTGGAGTTACTATATAATATTAAAAGATATATAAAATCCCATGAAAAAAATATATCCCTTTTTATCTTTGCTAGTCATAATTCTTGCGTATCCATTAATTAGTCTTTTGATGGTATTAATTATTGGGAACTTAGTGCAAAGTCCAACTTTGAGACCACATCCCATCACTCTATTATCCCTCATTATATTTATTTTATTATTCAGAAAGAACATTCAGTTTCGCCAGTCTTTCAACACCAAAATTTCCATAAAAACAATTATTTCAATTTTTATCTTAAGTATATCCGTGCATATAGTTATAGGATTTATCGATTTTATTTCCAAAGACATATCATTAATAAAAAAAGAATTTTTTACGTTTCCAAGATTGATATATGGCTTGGTTTTAATTCCTGTTTTAGAAGAGCTAAGTTGCAGAATTATTATTATCAATAAATTTAAAGATAAATTAAACCAATGGATTATAATTATAACGACCGGATTGTATTTTGGCATGCTACATGCAGGGAGTATATATACTGTCATTGGTTTATCATGCTTCGGATTTATATTAGCATATTTATATATCATATCAAGAAATGGACTTCTTCTTATATTATGTCATTTCTTTTATAATGCTATTAATTTCTGCTTATATAGTATTTTTTGGTCTGCTACATCAAGAGCCTCAAATTATATATATAATCCCATACATTACATTATAGTTGCTATTTCAATCATATATATTATTTACTTTTTCACCAAGAAGAAATATATTTAAATCAAAGCATTATAGACAATATAACTAAAAGACATATATGGAATTATGAATTAGATAAAAGCACATAATACCGTACTAACAACAAATTAATAACAAAACCAAAATTAAAAGAAACATCAAAATTAAAAGAATATAAAAACAAGAAACGTAACAGCAACTGAAAGGAGACACTGAAATCCTAACAGACGATTTGAGTCTATTAATGCGTTTTTTCAATCCATTACAGGCCATTTTTGATCACAGATTAAGAAAACATAATCGATAAGATACCTTAACACAAAAAATAAATCTATATTTTAATTTCTCGATTAAACCTTTCCCTATCGTCTTAGTCTAACCTTTGAACAGACATATACTAATACTAAGACATGGATAAAAAGGTAAAATGGGGCATCGTCATCTTGGTTGGTGCCGGACTGATAGGTTGGGGAATTTACTCCCGACTTCCTAAAGCAAATGAAGAGTTGGCAGCAGCCGACAAAGTGATGACAGGCAAACAGATCAATAAAAGGGTTCTGAACGTAAACGCCAAAATCATAAAACCACAATTGCTGACAGACCAGATTCAAATCAGCGGTAGCTTGATGCCTGACGAGGAGGTGGATCTTTCTTTTGAGACTTCGGGAAAAATTGTTGAGATCAACTTTGACGAAGGAACAACCGTAAAGAAAGGACAACTACTGGCAAAAGTGAACGACCGGCAATTACAGGCCCAGTTGCAACGTCTTGTAGCTCAACTAAAACTTGCCGAAGACCGTGTGTTCCGCCAAAATGCTTTGCTCGAACGGGATGCCGTCAGTAAGGAAGCTTACGAGCAGGTAAAAACGGAACTGGCCACCCTGAATGCAGATATTGATTTGGTAAAAGCGAATATTGCCATGACCGAACTTCGCGCACCCTTCGACGGGGTGATCGGACTCCGGCAGGTCAGCGTCGGCTCTTATGCTTCACCTACTACCATCGTAGCCAAACTGACAAAAATCATTCCTCTGAAAATAGAGTTTTCCGTACCCGAGCGTTATGCCAGTCAGGTAAAAAAGGGAACTAACCTCAACTTCGAACTGGAAGGAAAGTTAAGCTCTTTCCCCGCAAAGGTATATGCCACCGAATCACGAATCGATCAGTCTACTCGTACACTGACCGTTCGTGCACTGTATGCTAACAGTAACGGGGCAATACTACCGGGACGTTACGCCAGCATCCAACTGAAAAAAGAAGAAATCCCGAATGCCATCGCCATCCCATCGGAGTCCATCGTACCTGAGATGGGTAAGGATAAAGTATTCCTCTATAAATCGGGTAAAGCCGAACCGGTAGAAATAACCGCAGGTATCCGTACCGAAGCTGAAGTACAAGTCATAAAGGGCCTACAAATGGGTGATACCATCATCACTTCGGGAACCCTTCAACTCCGTACAGGATTACCTGTCACACTGGATAATATCAATTAACTCCCGACCGCCTTATGAATATATCCGAATTAAGTATACGACGGCCAGTACTCTCAACGGTACTGACCATCATCATTTTGCTCTTTGGACTGATCGGGTACAACTACCTGGGTGTCCGGGAGTATCCATCCGTAGATAACCCTATTATTTCGGTGTCCTGCTCCTATCCGGGTGCAAATGCCGATGTCATCGAGAATCAGATCACCGAACCCCTGGAACAGAACATCAATGGTATTCCGGGCATCCGCTCACTCTCCAGTGTCAGTCAGCAGGGACAAAGCCGTATCACGGTAGAGTTTGAGCTTTCCGTCGACCTGGAAACAGCTGCCAATGACGTGCGTGACAAGGTATCACGCGCCCAACGTTATCTCCCGCGCGACTGTGACCCTCCTACCGTATCGAAAGCCGATGCCGATGCCACCCCTATCCTTATGGTGGCTTTGCAAAGCGACAAACGTTCTTTGCTGGAACTCAGTGAAATTGCCGACCTGACTGTAAAAGAACAGTTGCAAACGATCTCTGACGTAAGTAGTGTCTCCATTTGGGGAGAGAAACGATACTCCATGCGTTTATGGCTCGACCCCATCAAGATGTCCGGTTACGGGATCACTCCTATCGACGTGAAGAATGCGGTAGACAAAGAGAACGTGGAACTCCCTTCAGGTAGTATCGAAGGAAATACAACAGAACTTACCATCCGTACTTTGGGACTGATGCACACTGCAGAAGAGTTCAACAACCTGATCGTCAAAGAAGAGAACGACCGCATCATCCGTTTCAGTGATATCGGACGAGCCGAACTGGGCCCTGCCGACATCAAAAGCTACATGAAGATGAATGGTGTACCCATGGTGGGAATCGTTGTAATCCCCCAGCCGGGTGCCAACCATATAAAGATAGCCGATGCGGTATATGAACGCATGGAGAAGATGCAGAAGGACCTCCCGGAAGACGTGAAGTATTCTTACGGATTCGATAACACCAAATTCATCCGTGCCTCTATCAGCGAAGTGAAAGAAACCGTTTACGTAGCTTTCATCCTGGTTATCATTATTATCTTCCTTTTTCTGCGCGACTGGCGTGTTACACTGGTTCCCTGCATCGTGATTCCGGTATCGTTGATCGGTGCTTTCTTCGTTATGTATCTGGCGGACTTCTCCATCAACGTGCTCTCCATGCTGGCTGTTGTGCTGGCAGTGGGTCTGGTGGTGGACGACGCTATCGTAATGACGGAAAACATCTATGTCCGCATTGAGAAAGGTATGCCTCCGAAAGAGGCCGGCATCGAAGGGGCTAAAGAAATTTTCTTCGCTGTCATCTCTACCACCATTACGCTGGTTGCCGTATTCTTCCCCATCGTCTTTATGGAGGGGATGACAGGACGACTGTTCCGTGAATTTAGTATTGTTATTTCCGGTTCGGTTATCATCTCCTCTTTTGCGGCTCTGACCTTTACTCCGATGCTAGCCACCAAGTTACTGGTAAAACGGGAGAAACAGAACTGGTTCTATCTGAAAACAGAACCTTTCTTCGAAGGAATGAACCGCCTCTACAGTCGTTCACTGGCTGTTTTCCTCCATAAACGTTGGATTGCCCTGCCCTTTGTAGCAATTACCATTGGCATCATTGCCTTCTTGTGGAATTACATCCCGGCAGAAATGGCTCCGTTGGAAGACCGTTCACAAATCAGTATCAATACCCGTGGAGCCGAAGGTGTGACCTATGAATACATCCGGGACTATACGGAAGACATCAATGACCTCGTAGACTCGATTGTACCGGATGCCGAATCGGTAACCGCCCGTGTATCGAGTGGTAGCGGTAATGTGCGCATCACGCTGAAAGACATGAAAGACCGTGACTACACCCAGATGGATGTGGCTGAAAAACTGTCGGCAGCAGTACAGAAAAAGACGATGGCGCGTTCATTCGTCCAGCAGTCATCTTCTTTTGGCGGACGGCGTGGCGGTATGCCCGTCCAATACGTATTGCAGGCCACTAATATCGAAAAGCTACAGGAAGTACTGCCCAAGTTCATGGCGAAGGTTTACGAGAACCCGGTATTCCAGATGGCAGACGTAGACCTGAAGTTCAGCAAGCCGGAGGCACGTATCAATATCAATCGCGACAAAGCCAGCATCATGGGGGTAAGTACACGTAACATCGCACAGACCCTGCAATACGGTCTGAGCGGACAGCGAATGGGCTACTTCTATATGAACGGCAAGCAATATGAGATCTTAGGAGAAATCAACCGCCAGCAACGTAACACACCTGCCAATCTGAAATCGATCTACATTCGTAGTGACAAAGGCGATATGGTGCAATTGGACAACCTGATTGAACTGACCGGTGGCATCGCGCCTCCGAAACTGTATCGTTACAATCGTTTCGTTTCGGCCACTGTTTCCGCCGGACTGGCCGAAGGAAAAACCATCGGACAAGGATTGGACGAAATGGACAAGATAGCCAAAGAGACGCTGGACGACACGTTCCGCACAGCATTGACCGGTGATTCGAAAGAATATCGCGAGAGTTCTTCAAGTCTGATGTTTGCTTTTATTCTGGCCATTGTACTGATTTACCTGATCCTGGCAGCACAGTTCGAGAGTTTCAAAGACCCGCTGATCATTATGCTGACCGTCCCCCTGGCTATTGCAGGCGCATTGGTATTCATGTATTTTGGAGGTATCACAATGAACATCTTCAGCCAGATCGGCATTATTATGCTGATTGGACTGGTGGCTAAAAACGGTATCCTGATCGTAGAGTTTGCCAACCTGAAACAAGAAACGGGTGAGGATAAGATGACAGCCATCAAAGATGCGGCGTTACAACGCCTGCGTCCTATCCTGATGACAAGTGCTTCTACCATCCTGGGATTAATCCCGCTGGCTTTCGCCTCGGGTGAAGGTTGCAACCAACGTATCGCAATGGGTACGGCTGTAGTAGGAGGTATGTTGGTATCTACCCTGCTGACCATGTACATCGTACCTGCCATTTACAGTTATATTTCGACGAACCGAAGTAATAAATTAAAGCAAGAATGAAACAGATCGTCTTATCTATCATAGCATTGTGCTGTGCTCCTTTTGCCATGCAGGCACAGCAGCCACAAATATATACCCTGAAATCCTGCCTGGAGTATGGACTTCAGAATAACTACTCCCTGCAAATAGTCCGCAATGAAGAGCAAGTGAGCAGGAACAACGCCACCCCGGGTAACGCAGGCTACCTGCCGACACTCGATTTTACGGCAGGCTACAAGGGGACAGTGGACAACACTAATACCAAGGTCCGGCCCACCGGAGAATCGGTAAAAGAAAACGGTGTCTTCGACCAAACCTTGAATGTGGGTCTGAACTTGAACTGGACCATCTTCGATGGCTTTAACATTACAGCCAATTACCAGAAACTGAAAGAGCTGCAACTACAGGGAGAAACCAATACCCGTATCGCCATCGAGGACCTGATAGCCAATCTGGCAGCCGAATATTACAACTATGTTCAGCAAAAAATCCGCTTGCAGAATTTCCGTTATGCGGTATCTTTGTCGAAAGAGCGCCTGCGAATCGTAGAAGAACGTTACCACATCGGTAACTTCTCCCGTCTGGACTATCAACAGGCAAAAGTGGACTTCAACGCCGACAGCGCCAAATACATGAAGCAACAGGAATTGCTGCATACCTCGCGCATCCAGTTAAACGAACTGATGGCCAACGAAGATGTGGATCAACCGCTCGTGATAGAAGACAGCATTATAAAAGTGAATGCCGGGCTTCGATTCGAAGAGTTGTGGAATGCTACCTTACTGACGAACGCGTCACTGTTGAAAGCTGAACAAAACAACACGCTCGCCATGCTGGACTATAAGAAAGTAAACTCGCGCAACTACCCTTACCTGAAGATGAATACCGGATACGGATATACCTTCAATAAGTACGATATTGCCGCTAATAGCCAAAGAGGTAATCTGGGAGCCAATTTTGGAGTAACGGTAGGCTTCAACATCTTCGATGGAAATCGCCGACGCGAAAAGAACAATGCACGCATTGCCATAAAAAACGCCCGCCTTCAACGTGAACAACTGGAACAAGGGCTGAAAGCAGACCTTAGCAATCTGTGGCAGGCCTACCAGAATAATCTGCAAATGCTGAAACTGGAACGACAGAATCTGGTAGCCGCCAAAGAGAATCACGAGATAGCTATGGAACGCTACATGCTAGGCAATCTTTCGGGTATCGAAATGCGGGAAGCGCAGAAAAGTTTGCTGGATGCCGAAGAACGCATACTTTCGGCTGAATACGATACCAAGTTATGTGAGATTTCACTTTTACAAATCAGTGGAAAGATCACGAAATACCTGGAATAGAATGGGAATATCCGCAGAATGGGTGGGATAAGCCACAAAAGTTTACACTCCTCTCCATACAAACATACGCCCCGTTGGTTTAAAGCCTAAGGCCTATCGGTTTAAAACCAGGATCCCTTTCCTTTGAAACCAACGGGGCTTTGGTTTTAAAGGTATTTTCACGTTGATACAATACTATCTATCAGCACATTGTGAGTGAGACATTCGCCAAAGCAGGCTCCTCGGTTCGCATCTTAATTACTGACAAGAAGAACTACAAACCCACTTCCGAGAGATGTGTCGAAACTCTTTTCACCACAGAGTAGCACAGAGTCTTTTTATGAATAATCAACAACTTAGAATCGGCTCAGTGTTACTCTGCGTCTTCTGTGGTGGGTTTTGACACCTCCTCAATCCCTAAAAGTGAACATCCTATGACCGTATGTGTTATGAATTAATTATCTTTGCAACTTCAAATAAATAGCTAAGTCTGGAAAAGAATTACCTATTCCAAATACAACCATAACCAGTAAAGAAAAAACAAGAAGATGGGATTATTCATAAAGAAACCCTTTGAAGCCCTATTGGCAGAGGCCAATGCGTCGGGCAGTAAATCATTAAAACGAGTATTAGGCCCCTGGAGTCTGGTAGCACTGGGCGTCGGTGTTATCATCGGAGCAGGACTCTTCTCAATCACCGGCACCGTAGCAGCGGGCTACACCGGACCGGCCATCACCCTTTCATTCGCCATAGCTGCACTCGGATGCTGCTTCGCAGGACTCTGCTACGCTGAGTTCGCTTCTATGATTCCGGTGGCAGGCAGTGCTTATACGTATTCATACGCCACCATGGGCGAACTGATAGCCTGGATCATCGGCTGGGATCTCGTTCTCGAATATACCGTAGCAGCCACTACCGTCAGTATCAGTTGGAGCCGATATCTCGTCGTCTTTCTTGAAGGACTCGATATACATCTGCCGCAAGCCCTGACCGCCTGCCCATGGGATGGGGGAATCGTCAATATCCCGGCGTTCCTGATCGTAGTATTGATGAGCATCTTCCTGATTCGCGGAACAGAAGGCAGCTCCATCTTCAACGGCATCGTTGTATTTCTCAAAGTATCGGTGATCGCCATATTCGTTGTCCTGGGCTGGAAATATATCAATGCCGACAACTATACTCCATACATCCCCGCCAATACAGGTACACTTGGCGAATACGGTCTCTCGGGTGTCCTGCGTGGAGCCGCCATCGTTTTCTTTGCTTTCCTGGGATTCGATGCCGTCAGTACGGCTGCACAGGAAACAAAAAATCCGAAACGGAATATGCCGATCGGTATCCTGGTATCACTCTTGGTATGTACCGTACTTTATATGCTGTTTGCCCACGTAATGACAGGAGTAGCCCATTATACCGAATTTAGCGGCCAGCAAGGCATCGCACCGGTAGCCATTGCCATCGAACACATGGGACATGCCGATGCAACAGGCATCATTCACCCGGATTATCCGTGGCTGAACCGTGCCATCGTTCTTGCCATCCTGTTCGGCTATTGTTCGGTCATTATGGTTACTTTATTGGGGCAAAGCCGTGTTTTCCTGAGCATGAGCCATGACGGACTACTTCCCCCCTTCTTTTCGCACATCAACGAGAAGTTCCGTACACCGGCGCGCAGCAACCTCCTGTTTATGCTGATAGTGGGCCTGCTCGCCGCATTTGTTCCGGCACGCCTGGCGGGAGAGATGACCAGCATCGGTACACTGATGGCTTTCACACTGGTATGCGCAGCCGTCCTCGTAGTGCGAAAGACCATGCCGAACGTACCTCGTTCATTTAAAACTCCGTTTGTACCTCTCGTCCCCATTCTGGGAATACTCACTTGTCTGTGCATGATGCTTTTCCTTCCGGCCGATACCTGGATACGATTAGTACTGTGGATGCTGATCGGACTGGACATCTATGTCGGCTACGGCATGAAACACAGTAAACTGGAACATGGTGTGAAAAATCGCCGGGGACAATCGGCATTGAACATGATCGGCATTGCACTGTCTCTGCTTTGTGTCATTACCGGCTTATGGCATCAGCAGACTGTAGGTTGGAATGAAAGTAAAGTATTGCTGATCATCTCGTTTGTTTTCGCATTTACGCATTGTGCATATTATATGATGCGGATATGGAAAGGGACAACAAAACAAACGAATGACAACGGTTAACTCTGAGGAAAGGAGGTATATAAAACTGTTTTCACCACAGATTACACAGATTATCAAAAACAATGATCTGTGTAATCTGTGGTAGAAAAGTATTATTCAACCGCTTGCATCACCTGCTTCGCTACTTCAATGCAGTCTCCTTCCGCCTCGGCAGAATAGGGATTGGCAGCTTTCGTCCAAGGTTCCTCTATGGCATAGAAATCAATTTCCGCAGGGGTCTTTCCCTCTATCCGCTGAGAAAGAAAGTCGAAATATAGTTTCCAACGCATGTAATAGAAATCTTTCAGCAAGCCGTTCCACTCTTTGTGAGCATAGTCTCGGAGACCACCGTAATCGGCCGCGTTCCGGTTACCCCAGGTCGTAATCTGTACACGGGCATTCCATTCGTACAATTCCTTTTCTTCGGGTGTATCACCCAACGCACGCGCCTCTTCAATCCACTTTCCTACTCGAAACTCCGGACGGGTTCCCAACAGTTTATCCTGCAACAAAATCAGGTCGAGGAACTTTCCCGATGCCAGTGCAAAGAGTTGTTTATCACCTGCACGATAAGCGGCAGTCACAGCTTTCTGCATCAGACGTCCCTTCTCTGCCAGTGCCTGGCGGACAATATCTACCAGATCGTATTCAAAATTATTGTTACCTTTAAAGCGATCGGCTACGGAAACCATCAGGCGGGCAGCTTCTATCACCTCCTGCGGACGGTAGTAATCTTTCATTTCCGACCAGCTGGACACCTGGTACACATCTTCCGCCGGACGGGCACAAAATACAGATTCGTGTGTCCCCTGCTGGGTCAGGTTCTTCGGCGAGTTATAAATAGAGTTCGCCAGATTGGTCCAGGCAGCCTGTACCACCGGATCATCAACGCCATAACGGGCTTTTACATACTCCTTCAGCCACTCTTCCTTCGTGAACCGGTCGGGACGCCAAGGCAGCTCCATCACCAGCTCGTACATCACCGGATTGTTTTCAATCCCTTCAGGAGTCATTCCCACCCCTTTCAGCGTAGCGCTTGCATGCGGATCGGCTTTGGCAAGATAGAAGTTATCGATCACATTGTCCATCTTTCCGTGCAATCCCACATTGCCACCATAATTCAAAAGCATACAATAGATCCAATCGTGCTGCCCGTATCCGTTCTTGCGATACCACTCGGAAGTAGAATCTCCCCACTGCGGACGGCACTCACTGGTCAGGTCAAGTATCAGCAAATCTCCAGCTTTCAGGTTCTCAATCATCTTGGGACGCGGATTTGCCTGCCAGGCCTGAGCCACCCAGACAGCCTTCGGATTGGCCTTCTTCATAGCTTTCATCACTGCCTTACCGGCTGCATCGAGGTCGACACCTGCAGTGTTTCCCCCTTCATGAAAGGGGTCCATGGAGTAAAAGTTAGCTTTGCCGTACAGTTTCTCAAGTTCTTTGTAGTAAAGAGAAGAAATCTCCTCGAAACGCGGATCACTCGGTTGCAGGAACGCCGGACGACGGTAGCCGCACCATGTTCCCGGGTCGGATACGTTCAGGCCGAGTTTCTCTTTCGCATTATGAGGTACCATGCCGCAATAGCCCGGAAGCACCGGCTCTATACCGTATTCGCGCATACGCTTCAGGATCTTTTTTTGCAAAGCAATCTGCCGGGTATACCAGCTGTCGGGATTGGGACCACCCCAACCTTCCAAGTTATTCATCAGCCACCAGGCAAAAAATCCCGGACCCGAAATGAATTCATTGATCTCTGTCTTGGTATATCCCAACTTATCAAGCACATTGTGCCACACAGCCTCAGCTCCGGTCACCGCCAAAGGAATATTGATGCCGTGTAGAGCCATCCAGTCAATCTCTTTCTCCCATCGGTTCCAATCCCAGAAAGCCATAGAGTAAGAGAAAGTACAATAATTCAGGTCGTAGCGGTAGGGCAATGTTGTTTCCCTGCGTTCTTTCTTTGTCACCGGCGGAAGTACAGCCGGCAGTTTCGCCTGCATTCCGTTCCATGAGAGATGAATACCTGCGTAATACTTCAGATACCAATTCAGCCCGGTGGCAATGCTTACATAGTTATTTCCACGAATAACGACTTTATCACCTTTCTGGTCGAGTTCAAAGAAGTCGGCATCGGACTTCACCTGCTCGATAATAAACTTCTTCGAGGCCCCTTTGTCAATGCGCTCCAACAATCCGGTTACCGGAGAAGCCATTGCCCAAGAAGCGACACAAAGTAAAATTGTTAATAGTATTGATTTACGATTCATAAATAATATGCTTTAATTACAGTTTTATCCCATAATCCATTTCGCCTTCTTACCCAGCACACGATAGACAGTCCACACAATCAGCCACGAAGCACCGAAGGCAAAAACAGACGCCACCGGTATCTGAATGCCCAGAGGTACACCTAACGCACGTACCAACAGTACGGAAGGACCGGTAAAGAAATAGTGTATCATATAGATGCCGAAACCACACAAAGTGAGGTTGGCAAGTGCCTTCCTGATCCCCTCCGAACGGAAATTCACCTTCTTGCAAAGCATAAACACGGGAATGGTCATCATCACTACATTCAGGGAACAATAAGTGAAGAAGAGTTCGAGCATCTCGTCGCTAAACTCCGGCAAAGCCGTGATGTAGCGGAAGCCAAAGAAGGTAACGGCATATCCTATTACAAACATCGGCAGACCGATTGCCAGGATCTTACCCAAAGACCAGTCAAGGTTGCGCAGATAGTGTCCCAACAACAGATAGCCATTGAAACCGGCAAAGTAATAAAGCATGCCGAACGCATTCCATGAACAGGTTCCCCAAAGGTATTGTGCCACAAACTGGTTGTAGTATGGCAACAACAGAGTGACAGCCCATGCACCGAGAAACCACAGCTTCGCCTTATCGGATGCTTTCTCCACCCAGGCAGAAAAGACGGGGAGGTAAAGATACAGACCGATCAGCAGGTAAATATACCACATGTGTACATCTACTATGGAGAAATTAAAAGGAATCTGAGCAATGTAGTCCAAAGAGACAGGCAGCGACTGGCGCATCACTTCCTCGCCCGAATAAGGGAAAAAGTCGAGAATGACTTCCGGCTTGATGCCCAACACTCCGGTGATCCAGGGAAACAGATTGTAGATAACGGACCAGATCAGAAACGGCCACAGGACGCGCGGAATGCGTTTCTTATAAAAGACAGAGATCTCGCCGCGCACCGGAAGAAGCAGTGCTCCGGTAATCATCACGAACAGGGGGACGCAAGGACGAAGCAAGGCTCCGTAGATGGCACCGCAGAGTTTTATTTCGCCAATATTGGGCGGTGTGCCCGGATAAAAGTTAAAAGGGTCTGTGCAGTGACAACAGACAACGGTAAACATGGCTACGAAGCGGACAACGTCCAGCCAGACAATGTGTTGAGGATTCTTTTGTAGTTCCATCGGTGATTCGTTTTACTGATAATGATCAAGGTATTTATAATGAGAAAGGCATCTGTATAACACAGCATACAGACGCCTCTCACTCGAGTTAAAATGATAAACAACTATTATTAATAGTCACTTACCCATTTCTTATTTGTTGCTGCAAGAACCGCAACGGGGTTTTATCTGCTTAAAGAAGTCGTTACCCTTGTCATCTACAAGAATAAATGCGGGGAAGTCCTCTACTTCGATCTTCCAGATAGCTTCCATACCCAATTCCGGATATTCTACGCATTCGATGCTCTTGATATTGTTCTGGGCAAGGATAGCAGCCGGACCACCGATTGAACCAAGGTAGAAACCGCCATACTTCTTACAAGCATCGGTCACCTGCTGGCTACGGTTACCTTTTGCCAACATAATCATGCTGCCGCCATGGCTCTGGAACAAGTCCACATAGGGATCCATACGTCCGGCAGTAGTCGGTCCCATCGAACCGCAAGCCATGCCGGCAGGAGTTTTAGCCGGACCGGCATAATAAATCGGATGGTCTTTGATATATTGAGGCAGATCTTCGCCGCGATCCAGACGTTCTTTCAGTTTAGCGTGAGCGATATCACGGCCAACGATGATAGTACCGTTCAGTGACAGACGAGTAGATACAGGATATTTGGTCAGTTCTTTCAGAATCTCAGCCATCGGACGGTTCAGATCAATCTTCACGACATCACCTTCACCAGCCTGACGCAATTCTGCCGGAATCAGGCTACCCGGATTTGAATCCAGTTTCTCAATCCAGATACCATCTTTATTGATTTTACATTTGATGTTACGGTCGGCAGAACAAGACACGCCCAGACCTACCGGACAAGAAGCACCGTGACGAGGCAGACGAATGATACGAACATCATGTGCCAGATATTTACCGCCGAATTGTGCACCCAGACCGATCTTGTGAGCTTCTTCCAGTACTTGTTTTTCCAGTTCGATATCACGGAAAGCACGGCCAAATTCATTTCCCGTAGTCGGCAGATTATCGTAGAAGTGAGTAGACGCCAGTTTCACTGTCAGCAGGTTCTTCTCAGCAGAAGTACCGCCGATCACAAAAGCAATATGATAAGGAGGACAAGCGGCAGTTCCCAGAGTCTTCATTTTTTCCACCAGGAACGGAACCAGTGTACCGGGGTTCAAAATTGCTTTTGTTTCCTGATACAGATATGTTTTGTTGGCAGAACCACCACCTTTCGTTACGCAGAGGAATTCGTATTCCATGCCTTCGGTAGCTTCGATGTCAATCTGTGCAGGCAGGTTACATTTTGTATTTACCTCATCATACATATTCAGAGGCGCATTCTGAGAGTAACGCAAGTTTTCTTCAGTATATGTCTTGTAAACACCCAGTGACAGAGCTTCCTCATCGGTATAGCCGGTCCATACCTGCTGTCCCTTTTCACCGTGGATAATAGCAGTACCGGTATCCTGACAGAATGGAAGTACCCCTTTGGCAGCCACTTCCGCATTACGCAGGAAAGTCAGTGCTACGTACTTATCGTTCTCGCTGGCTTCCGGATCGCTCAGAATCTTAGCAACCTGTTCGTTGTGCGAACGGCGAAGCATGAATGACACATCACGAAAAGCTGCATTTGCCATCGCAGTCAAGCCTTCTTTTTCAATTTTCAGGATAGGATTTCCTTCAAACTCGCTTACCGATACATAGTCTTTTGTAAGCAGATAATACTCAGTGGTATCTTTTCCCTTTTCAAACATGGGCTGATACTTAAACGGAGGTGTTGCCATAATCTCTTATTTTATTACGTAATGTTAGTTAGTGAGGCAAAGGTAGTAATTAAAAATAAAGAATGATAACGGAAGAATGAAGAATTAAGAATGAATAACGCAGAAAGGAACTATGCCCACCGCAACAAGAATTTATTCTCATTGCAGTGAGAACTTTTTCTCATACCTATGAGTATTTTTTCTCACTGCGATGAGAAAATTTTCTCATTGTGGTGAGAATTTTTTCTCATCGATATGAGAATGGTCTGAGAACTTTATATCACAATAACTACTGTTAATGAGGCAACTAGCCAATAAGCCGGCTTTAGATTTTACTCTTGAATGGACCCGATTCTTTTGATCAATTCATTGCCAAGCGCAGTTTTGTCCTCAATATGCTTCAAGACAGCCGTCACAAACGTGTTACTTTCAAAATCACCACGTACTTGTTCAAAGTCCTGCTTCATTTCATCGTGAGAACCGTCGGCTCCGAATCCTGTCATCGAAGACAGCGAGAACTCTTTGCGGGCATCATCATATACCATTTTATCAAGGCCGACTACCGCCTCTTTCCACGCTTTTACGATACGGATTATGTCTTGTGCCGTTATTTCGTCCGGATTCAAGCCGTAAAACTCCTGAATCTTGTTGTAAGCCCAGGTCCACTCATACGTATAATAATTCTCATGCATTTCCGCAAAGCTGGCGTTGATGGACTTCAACCGGTTGACAGAACCGTTTTCGATGCCATCGAGCAGACGGTCTATTTCACTCTTAGGAGCGATCAGTCCGGACATATCCACCCATTCGCCGGTACCGATTTCCGTGTCCGGTTTCAGACGCTGGCGTATTTCTTCGTTACTTTGGAAATTAATGCCTTCCAGGCGTTTTATGATGGAGTTACCCAAAAACTTATGAATAGCGATCTCATAAAAACGGATACCATTATTTAAAGAGGAGTTCTTGATCTTTGCGCTCTGATAGGAATAGATTTCAGATGTTTCGCCGGATACCCGCCTAAGCTCTTTCAGAATAGAACGTCCCTTGAACATTTTCTGAATGGTGTATGGACTCAGAAGATTGTAATTGATATAATCCAATCGGTTCGGGTCTTTCCGTTTGTCACGTTTCGGCCACTTCTGAGCATCGCGAATGGTACCCACACTTCTCAGATTCACTCCCGGAACCAGATAAGTCGTGTTCCGTTGCTCGATCAGATAAGAGAAAGGAAGATTGGAGGTATCGGCATGATTAACGTGGCGTCCCATTACCAGAGAAAAGGCTCCGACACGTGCCGGCCATAAGATATAGGAGTCGGAGGTCGTTTTGGCTCCTCTTTCCATGGTTCCCTGATGGATAGGCCCCAGTTTATACATATGGTTGCTCTGATTCGATCCCGATCCCGCATTCATAAACGAGAACATACCGGCAATCAATAAAGTCGATTTGTGGTGAGTCACCGTGAAAGGTCCCGCAAAGATGGCGCATGCCTCCCCGTTCTCTCCCTGGCAGTTACTGAAAAACAAGGAATCGGAGGCTGAATAGTTATGTCCCAGTTTGCAAGACTGACCGACAAAACAACGGGTCAGCATCGTTCCGTCATCTACTTCGGAACCGGAAGAGATAATGAAATCATCACATATTACTCCATGCCCGATATGCACTGGCGCTGTCACATTACTGTTGACGCTACCGTTTGTCAAACGGCAAGTACCGCAGATATGGCAATAATCACCGATCCGTACATTCTTGATAGACCCTGTGTTCAGAATCATCACATGATCACCTATACTACCTACCGCAGAAGCATGCTTGTTGGAATAATAATCGGCAATCGCCTTCATGCGATTAATCAGTTCCGGACGGTGACGATACAATGCAAGTATGTACGCCTGATGTGCCGACAGTTTATCATTGATCAGCACTTCACGTCCGCCCGTTTCATTGAGCACTGTCGCTTCCACCCCATTACCAAAGGTGCTTAGCCCGTCTACCAAAATGATATCCACATTTTCAATGAAGGTATCATTTCCGATTTCATAATTAGCAATGTAGTTTTGAATGTTTTCAATGCAGCAGTTATCCCCTACTACCACATTGTGCAGAGTTACATGACGGAGTCCCGAATGTTTTCTGATCCCTCCGGGCAGTGTAAATTCGGCATCAAATACACCCAACTTCACTTCACCCGAAAAGCGGGTATGGTGAACATACTCACAGTTAAACCCCTCGGCAACCAAAACATTTCCCCAATCATCAGCCAGACACGACTGGCTCTTCAACTGAAGCACTTCGTCCTCAGTCAATTTACGATAGTCTTTCATATAGATAAAAATAGATATGTACCGCCTCCCCCAATCAGTAAGCGGTACATTGATTATTATTCTTCCTCTTCGTAAGTCTGATAAAGAAAATCGTTATAGGGGTACTTTTGAACATG